>VFQS010000525.1_pt1 | contig 41835 bp, 34 predicted proteins | sample 3512361 | NCBI WGS metagenome assembly VFQS01 (sample SAMN10412375, study PRJNA504923) | tailings metagenome | isolation source: Relicate 1 Philex TSF3 active mining | place: Philippines
TAGGACTAGTTTCTCTCTTCTCCAAAAATTGGCTATTCCTTCCACGTAACATCAGTTACAACTCTTTAAACTAAAAGCTGAACCAAGAGAACTGTTGGTTTAGCTTTTAGATAGCTAGGCATAAATACACTTATAGCTACCGTCATTTATACTAGGACAAAATCAAAACCCAAGAAGAGAAAGGAGGCGTGAAACGCCTCCTTTCTCTTCTTGGGTTTTATGTCTTGATACACTTGGCGACAAAGACCGAAAAGATGGTTCCGCCCGCTACGCGGGCGGAACCATCTTTTCGGTCTTAATAAGTCCAGCTATTGTTCAAGAATAGTGTCATAGATGACAGTATTTAATCTAGACAACCCTATTCAGGCTGAGATCTATGAAATTTTGATCTTTTTTTGATCTTTTATGGATCAGATCTAGAGCGATCGCTGTATGCTTAGATTGAAGTTTTTTATCTACAGGAGATTACTTAAACCGTTTTTTCCTTCAAAAGCAAAAAAGCCAGTGACTTCGACCTCACCAGCTTTCTTGTAAACCCGAAGGTTTTTAAATTTAATATCCGAAAATGGACAGACGTTGCTTTGACAGGGCAATTTTGTTCAGTGCTTCTCTATATCTTAACGCAAGATATAAGTTTAGCAACAGTTTTTGCTGCAAATTTTTTAAATTTTTTTGCAAAAGCCAATAATTGATTATTGAACTGAATTCAAAAAGTCTGTCTGTTTTCTGATTGAAGTCGCTACAACCCTTACAATCAGGACAATCTAGATGTTTTTAACTTTGCAATCCTTGCAAAAGCAGATCTTTGGTGAGATCTATCTTCGCAAGCTCATGGGAGGTCAGAATTAATGACCTCCTTAAATAATCAGTATTCTGCTCGTAAGTTTTCGCCAACTAAGTCCAATAATCCTTGTCCCATCTGCGATGACATCAAGGGTAAATGTCGAATTGCTTCAGAAAATCAAGATTTTGTGCTTTGCATGACCCATCCCAGTGATGTCGGTTTGACTGATTGGAAATATTTAGGTGAAACGAATGGCGGTTACTTTGCGGGTAAGTATGTCCGCAAACGTCCTGAGTCTGACTCAGAGCGCCAAGAGCGTCATGCTAAGAATTTAAGGCTGCGGATGGCTCAGCAAAAGGCAAAGCGGGATGGTCTGGCGAAGTTGCCTGATGCTGCCCAACGAGATCGCCTTTATCAAGGCTATTTACAGAAACTTGATTTAGATAGTTTAGATAAAGCCGATTTGGTTAGTCGTGGTTTGTCTGAGCTTGAAATTAAGCATCTAGGTGCTAAATCAACTAATTCTGGCTATATTCTACCGATTAAAAATCCATTGGGTCAGATTTTAGGTTTTCAAATCCGTTTACGTGATGCCAATTCTGGTCGCTATCGCTGGCATAAACCTTTTGGCATCTCGGCGCAGCAACAAAATGGTGAATTACCCCTTGCCTTTCATGGTGATGTTCAGGTTGATTGTCAGCGTGTAGTCTTGGTTGAAGGTACTGGTGTTAAGCCTTATCTTGCTTCTAAGTTACGTGGTTGTGTGGCAATTGGTGCTTCGGGCGGTCAGTTTGTTGCTAGTAAAGAAACTTTACAAAGTTATTTTGACGCGATTGGGGCTAAACCTGAGTTGACAAGGTTGGAATATGCGATCGATGCGGGTGACATTGCTAATCCATCTGTAATGCGCCGCCATGAGAAAAATCTGGATTTCTTGACTGAGCTAGATTTTGCGGTGGATATTCTTTGGTGGGGTCAGGTTGCCAAGACTGATGATGATATTGATGAGTTATCTAGTGGGGCAGCGATTCAGCTTTTGACGGTTGAGCAGTTTTTCCAGATTGCTAATTATCAGCCTAAGCAAAAGTTTTCTCCGTTCCAATGGTTGAAAGATAAGCTTTTTCCGAAGAAGAGTGCTAAAGGTTTTACTAATAAATCTCAAGTTAGGCGATCGCCTCAATCAGTCTTACCCCAATTTGAATATGCGTCAGGAACAAGGCTGGAAACTTGGCAGAATTTATTAATAAGTAATAAACATATACTTGATGCTTCGGCAACGGGTACGGGCAAAAGTTATGATGCGGGGCGTTTGCGTCCTGAAATGTTTGCTGGTGTTGAGCGGATCATCTATATATCTAATGATTCGCGTAATGTCACCACTTCCACTTTACAGGATTGGGCAATTCTGCCTGCGCGTCATAGTGGCTTGACTAATAAATCAGGGAAGTTACGCCGTGCTAAGTCGGGTGAGTCTTTGGAGACTAAGGCAAATTGCTCTCGTACAGGGGCTATTTCCGCTTTGCGCGATAAGGCGATCGCTGATACGAAGATAATTTGCGAGACTTGCCCTTTGCTTAATGCTTGTCGTGGTAGTTCGGGTGATGGTTTTGGCTTTAGACATCAAAGGGCGATCGCTTTTAATTCTAAAATCTTGCGTTCTCATCCTGCGAGTTTGCCTAGTCCCACTGAGTTTGATTACTCGAAGACTTTGCTGGTATGGGAGGAGGTTTCGGAAAGTTTGACAACGATGCGTCAGATTTCGGTGACTCGTGAGGATGTGGATCGGGCGATCGCTGTGATTTCTCGTTCCAGTCTTGACCATAAACAGCAGATTATTGATGTGCTGAATAAGTTACATTGGTTGTTGGGTGATAAGTCTTATCACGGTCTGGATTTTCATGGGATTAAGTCGGCGATTCCTGATGCGATCGATACAGCTTTGCTGGCGGATTTGCTGAAGCCTGATCTTTCAATTTTGGATACGGTTGATGGTGTTGCCAATTCTGAGTTTGAAAATGTTAAGGGTAGGGATAAGCGCGAGTTGGCTAGGGTTAATTCTTTGCTGAAGCAAATGACTACTCTTAATAGTCATGATATTGAACAGAAAATTGATCGTGAGGTTTTAAAGCAGTGGTTGGTGGAGTTTTTGGATATTCTTTCTAGGGCTATTACTCATGGGGATTTGCATATTCAATATGAGAGGTTAACGGTTTCTCTCTTGGATGAGCGTTTACGGGATATTGCTCATCGGTCGTCGGCTAATCTTTATCTCGATGCCACGATTGATGGGTCGGATCTGGAAATGCGCCTCAATGCTTCTGTGCATCGGATTAAGCAAGCGGGTGAGTTAGTGATGCCTGAAATTTTTCAGGTGCATAATCTGGGGCGTTTAGGAATGCAGCGTCGTGAGGAAAAGACGGCTAAGGTTGAGGCGATTATTAATCATTTAACTAGTCTTGACCCCACTACTAAAGTGATTGATTTTAAAAAGTTTGCCAAGAGTCAGGATGGTTTTTGGTTCCGCGATTCTCGTGGCTCTAATGATTTTAAGGATGCGAAGACTTTTGTGATTGTCGGGACTCCTTGTGCCAATATTGCGATGCTGCGTGCTGATTATGTGGCGATGACAGGGTTACATCCAGTTGATAAAGATCCTGCTTTTGCAGCGTTTGTCGATCGCCATATTTTGGCGACGATTCAGCAATGTTTTGGGAGGAAAGCAGGCGATCGCTTTAATCAGGGTGATGTTATTTACTTTTTATCGGATTTTGATCTGGGTGATATTCCTCATACATTTATCAAATCTGGTGAGATTTCGCCCGATGCAATGTCTAATTTAGAGCTTTTGCAACTCAAGATTGCTCAGGTAATTAGTTCTGTTACGGATGGTGGATTTGATTTGCTCAATGCTTCTCAACGTCAGCTATGCCAGTATTTTGATATTTCCCGTGGTGCTTTGTTGCATCATTTTGATTGGATCAATCCGTTACTAGATTCTCTATATAACCAATTGATCCATAGTTTTAATGAAAGTCTGTTTGTCCTTACGGATTCTCAGGATCTAGCAATAGTTGATCTTTGGGTTAGGACAATCGAGTTGTTTTTGGCTGAAGAGATCCCGCTCAAGGAGACTTTGACTGGTATTTTTGAGTTCTTTTCCGAACATATTCCCAACTATTTACATTGTCATGTTCTGGCTAGGCTTTCGGCTCAGGCTCAGCATAAGTTGTTCTCATCTTTGGCTGTCTTAGCTTTCTAGCTAAAACTAAAATTCGAGTGGCAGCATCCCGCCACTCGAATTCTGTTTTTTATCCTTAATTAGCTGGGCGTAATTAAAAACCAGAGTCACAAGCTATGGCGCACTAGCAGCGTGTGCCACAGCTTGTGGGGTTTTATATTTAATTGTGCCTATCTACTTACAAGATTGGAGAGAGCTATTCCCTTTCTATTCAAAGATTCGTTACTTATCCCTTCAACCAAAGTGATTTGGGTACAAGGCAATGCACGTTCTTTGCCCCTGCTTCCAGTTGCCCAATTCTGGCATCTAGCGCCAAGCTGGATAGCGCATAAGCATCCAACGGAGAGAGATTTTTCATCTCTTGCAAGCGTTCAATCATTTGCATCGCAGCTTTATTCAACGCTTGCATTGAATCACCATCCACTGCATGGGTGACAAAACTATCTGTTGTGTCAGCCTTGGGATTCGCAGCTATTGCATCAGTCGGACGCTTCGGCAACATACAGTACACGCCTCGCAATTGGTTTACCACTTCTGAAATCCGACAATCGCCATATTTTGTCATAAATTCACGCGCTTCCATTCCCTTGAGATTGCGTGATTCAGACAGGAATTTCATTGTTTCCTCGTCGAGGATATCCAACGCTTTGTTGAGGTCGCGATCGTAACCCATCGTGATCCAATGGGTTGGCGTTTCGATGCGTGGCCATGTCAGTGATCGACCCTTGAGAACATTGACGGTAATATTCAACTCACTGAATGCTGTTTCAATTGCTGTCAAGTTGATTTCGCCATTGCCCTGTACTGCATGGGAATCGCCCGACCACAGTAGCGCTCCGTCTACAAAAACTGGCAGATAAATTGTTGTACCTTCTACCAGTTCTCGACAATCTAGGTTGCCACCAAAAGGACCTGGGGGAACGGTGCTGTATCGTCCGCTTTCTGCTCTTGCCACACCAATGATGCCAGGGAAAGGACGCACAGGCAATTCAATTCCTGGCAAAAACTGAGTTTTGCGACGACCCAAATCGAGATAGAAATGCTTTACCTGTGCTTTGCTGAATGCACTAGGAAACAGTCCTAGTTTTAGCTCTCCAGGTAAATTCCAATTCGCGCCATAGCTACGAGGAACAATACGATTAATGCGTATTTTTAACACATCTCCCGGTGCTGCGCCTTCGACGTAAATGGGACCCGTTACTGAATGGGGTCCACGTCCGGGATTGTCCACTCGTAGTTTTGTAATTTCATCAATTGGAACGCCAGGTAAAATTTGGTTCATGGAAGCCATCATCGTTTCCATCACCACTGTATCTCCCGACTTGATGCGGGCACGAGGTGGTTCGGCATTATTAAACCAGCCCCATTGTACGGTCTCATCGTTCGCTGGGAGCAGGTAAACGCCTCCCTGATATTGCCCCACATACCCCTTCTGGAGAGCCTTCATCTCTGGACGTTTCGTCTCCTGCGCTTGACCACTCAATACACCTGATGTAGCAGCCGCGGCAGCCGCCGCACCTCCGAGAAGGAAATCACGTCTTTTTGGCATATTTACTTATTAAATTGTTGTTATAGAGAGTTAGCAAACTTCAGTTCAATGAACAGAGCCTGTTGAATTTATGTTTTCAGCATAGTGAACAGAATTGTGTAACTGAAGTTACAGTCTTGCTAAAGATGTAAATGAGTTAGTTATAGACAATTACAAAACTTACAGAGCTTGGTTGAATCTAAGGTAATAGCAATTTGCCGAATGTGAAAAATGGTAAAAATTGCTCTGTGATTTTCACCATTTGCATAGCGTGAATCAATAAAAAAATCATCAAACTTCCCTTAATTTAAGGCTTTAAATCTAGCCAAGTATTCTTCTCCATTTCTTGAGGCGATCGAATTATTGACTGGTGAGATGTTAGATGTGTCAAAACTGGATGAGAATAAATCTTGAATTTCCTCAATTGTTGCGCCGAACGGCGGGCCATCAGGTCGATTATGTGCCCAGAATAAGGCAATTAATTCTCCAGTTGGTTTTAAAATTGACCGCACCATTTTCACGTAATCGGGGCGTTGTTCGGGACGGATCGCGCAGAAACAAGTATGCTCGATCGCATAGTCGAAGCTGTTTGGAAATTCTTGAGGTAATGCAAAAATATCTCTTTGCAGAAATTGCATGGATATTCCCATTGTTTGGCTGAGCTTTTGACCAAGGGCGATCGCGCTAGGTGCAAAGTCAAAACCAATCGTATCAAAGCCATGTTTGGCGAACAAAATTGCATCATGTCCTTGACCACACCCAAGTACTGCGGTCTTTCCTGCGAGTGGCGCTTCACTTGATGCTAATAAACTTGTAAAGGGAGGGGCTGCCATGCCGATATCCCACTTGGCGGTATTTTCTTGATAGCGTTGTTCCCAATACTGGGGATCGGTTGTTGGTAGCATAGACTTGGTTGGACTTAAGAATATTCTGGTAATTGACTTATGAAACTATTGTCAGATTGGGGTATTACTGGTGACTGGTGGCGCGGATTGCGTGGTGAATATTGGGTGATTGCTCAGGGTGTTTTATTGCTTGGCTTTGCAATTTTACCGAATGCTCAACCTAGCTTTATCGATATGGATTTACCTGCGGTATCTTATGCTAGCTTAGGGCTGACTGCTAGTTTTGGTGTTGGGGCAATGATTTTGTTAGGGCGATCGCTTTTCGATCTTGGTCAAAATCTGACTCCATTGCCGCATCCCAGAGATGATGGTCAGTTAGTGCAAACGGGTATTTATAGTTTGGTGCGTCATCCTTTGTACGGTGGTGTGATTTTGCTTGCCTTGACTTATGCGAGTTGGCAAATAAGTTGGGTACATTTTCTTGGTGCGATCGCTCTATTCCTTTTCTTTGATGCTAAAGCGTCAAAAGAAGAAGTTTGGCTCACAGAAAAGTTTCCTGCCTATGCTGATTATCGTAATTCTGTGAAAAAGTTAATTCCTTGGATTTACTAAGTAGATGAGCATATTAAAACCTAAAACCAGAGATTGTTCCGCCCGCGTAGCAGGCGGAACAATCTTTTCAGTTTTCAGTTTACTTATGCCTAGCTACTTAGCAGATCAACGAGTAATTATTGCTGCGGAGCTTTTCCAATCTACTGTTTTATTTAATAGCTTATTGTTGAGTAATTGTTGTGCGATCGCAATTTCATCATCGGTAAGCAACTTAGCTAGATGGCTAACATAGGAAGGCTTTGTTTGAGACTTGCCAAACCATCGGTTTAATAAAGCCGTAGAAATTTGTATTGGCGTAATTATACGTTCTACTTCTATTTCAATCTTTAAACCCACTTTCTCAAAAGCCGATCGCAAAACATCAATATCCCAATTTGTCATCGGGTCATCAAGATTTGCATAAATTGCTTCCTCTGCTTGTATCCAGCGATCGCCAAATTCATCAGGTAAATCAATTAACTGATAAATTCGTTGTGTGTGTTTGGGGATTGATTCATAGAGAGCAATTTTGCCATGAGGTTTTAAGAGATTGGCTAATTGCTGAATGCAAGCTAATTTTTCAGGTTCGCGCATCAGTGCGTTATAGCCAATAATCGCTTCAAACTGCATATAGGCGATCACTTCAGGAATCTCTATCAAGGAACCATACATGACAATTGGGCGCAAAAGTTCGGGCAAACTTGCTGCTTGTTCTTGCAATGCGATCGCTTCTGATTCTTGATAAGTCATTGCATAGACTCCGCCTTCTGGAACTGAGCGCAATGCTTCCCATGCCAATAATCCTGTTGCAGCATTTAAGTTGAGAACTACATCATGACGTTGTAGTGATACTTTCGAGAATAGGCGATCGCGTATTTTGGCTAATCGTTCACCCGCATGTCCGATGGTACGTTGTAACCAGCGATCGCTTTTGGTATCTGTCGGACTAAAGGTGAGGACTTCAGGTAATTCTATAACTACACCACTTACCATGGCAGCTAACTGAGCTTCGCGGCGGCGTTCTACTTGCAACTTAATCTTCGCTTCTGCGCCTTGATCCGATGGTTGATAGAATACCTGTCCTTGCAGACTGCTGGGTAAATATTGCTGCTCGATCCAATGGTCGCGATAGGCGTGGGGATAGAGATAGCCTGCTCCATGACCAAATCCTTTTTTATCCCGATTACCATCTTTGAGGGGATTGGGAACATCGGATTGACGCTCCTGCTCTACGGCGGCGATCGCATCGAAGAAGCCCATGAGACTATTCGATTTGGGAGCATTGGCAAGATAGAGTGTGGCTTGGGCTAAATGATAGCGACCTTCGGGTAAGCCAATGCGGTCAAAGGCTTCAGCACAAGCATTGACCACCACCACTGCTTGCGGGTCGGCAAGTCCGATATCTTCACTCGCTAAAATCAGTAATCTTCGCAAAATAAAACGGGAATCTTCTCCTGCATAAACCATTTTGGCTAACCAATAGAGGGCAGCATCGGGATCGGAACCGCGCACGCTCTTGATGAAGGCGCTAATTGTATCAAAGTGAGCGTCTCCTTCTTTGTCGTAGAGAACTGCTCTTTGTTGAATCGATTCTTCAGCTACGGCTAAAGTAATGTTGATATCCTCATTCTCATCAGGTTCCGTTGTTTCTACTGCTAGTTCCAAGGCATTCAGCAACGACCTTGCATCACCGTTGGCGACATTGGCTAAATGGGCGATCGCTTCTTCGGTAACATTTACTTTGAGGTTACCGTAACCTCTTGGGCGATCGCTAATTGCTTGCTCTAGTACGCGCCGCAAATCTGCTTCGTTTAATGGCTTTAGTTGGAATAAGCGCGATCGGCTGACTAATGCTTTATTCACTTCAAAGAAGGGATTCTCGGTAGTAGCACCGATGAGAATGATTGTGCCATTCTCTACCCAAGGTAGCAATGCGTCCTGTTGGGATTTGTTGAAGCGATGGACTTCATCGACAAAGAGGATCGTGCGTTGGTTATGATAACCTCGTTGGGTTTGGGCGGTTTCAATCGCTTCTCTAATTTCTTTTACTCCTGCGAGAACGGCATTGATAGCAATGAAGTGTGCGTTAGTGGTGTTGGCGATAATCCTTGCGAGGGTGGTTTTGCCTGTGCCTGGGGGACCATAAAAGATGAGGGATGATAGGCGATCTGCTTGGATGGCGCGGCGGAGCAGTCTTCCTTGTCCGAGGATATGATCTTGTCCGATGAATTCATCAAGGTTGCGCGGACGTAAGCGATCGGCGAGGGGGGCTTCTGATGCGGTGATTTGTTGGCGATGGTTCTCGAATAGATTTACCATTCTTCTTTCCATCCTTGTCTTGGCTTACAAGCTTCTTCTTTGGGAATAATCTGTATTTCTAGATCTAGGGCGGAGAATAGTTTAAATAGAGTTTCTAATTTTGTGCCTTCAGGGTTGTTTTCAAATGCGGAGATAGTTGCTTGTTTGATGCCTACCCGATCTCCTATTTCGGCTTGGCTTAATTTTTGTCTTTTGCGGCGATCACGTAGATATTCAGCTAGTTCTTTGGAGGAGTGGATTAGCATGGTCTGATGCTTTTATCCTTTTTAGGGTATAGAACTTAATTTATCCTTTGCAGGCTATAAAATCAAGTTGATCCTTTTGACGGGATAATATTTAGGCTTAGGCGATCGCTGGGAGTTGCTGCAATCCTTTTGGTATAGGAATGTAAGGGTTGCTTAGGAGATAAAAGGGCTTCGACTTCGCTCAGCCAAAATATACCGATAGCTGAGCGAAGTCGAAGCCTCTCACGACTCATTTAGGATTGCTATATACAGCGCTTTGCGCTTACTTATAAACCCATAAATATTTTTGAAAGCGGCGATTCACGGCGCTTTCAAAAATATTTATGTGCTACTCAAAGCCTCAACAGGCTGTATTTGCAAATTCTTCGAGATATTCCGCATTGCTAAGTAAACCAATTTGAAAGCAGTCTCATCAGTTCGACAAGCTCACTGACCACAGAGGGAAAAAATCTGTTGAGATTTAATCACCTTCCGCAAACTGCTATTCATCGGCTCAATCGCATTGGTGGTATAAATCGCCCTGCGAATCTCAGGAAGGAAAGCAAAGAAAGGGATAATGTTCGCCCAATGACTGCGCCAAGACTTGGAGATTGATGGATATTGCTTGTCCCATTTTTCAGAAAAGAGTTCGAGATTAAACTCCGCCTCAGATTCAGTAGCTGCACTGTAAATAGCCTTGAGGTCAGCACAAACTTGCTTGCGTGGTCAGTGAGCTTGTCGAACTGTTGTTGCCAAGGAACAAAAGCGACCGAATTTCTGACCATGTGGACAATACATAACTGCACCTGTGTTTTAGGAAACACAGTCTCAAGTGCCTTGGGAAAACCAGTCAAGCCATCGACACAAGCAATCACAATATCTTTGACTCCACGGTTGTGAATTTCGGTGAGTACGGACAACCAGAATTTTGCACCCTCATTAGGCGAAATCCACATACCCAGCAATTCCTTGTACCCGTCCATGTTTACCGCCAAGGCAAAGTACAGGGACTTATTAATTACCCTGCCATTGTCTCGAACTTTGATCACCAGACAGTCCAGAAATATGATCGGGTAGACCGCATTGAGGGGAAGATTTTGCCATTGCTTTACACTCTCAATCTTCCACGTAATACCAGTATCTTAAGTACAAATCATTTCCTAATTTTGATTGATTCATCTTTTATAGCTGCGGTCACTTGTGTTAGGACATAAAACCCAAGAATAGGAAGGCGGCGCGAAGCGCCGCCTTCCTATTCTTGGGTTTTATGTCCTGATACACTTGGCGGCAGCTATATTTGTGGGCGTTGCACATATAGGAGCAGATACAAATCCTAATCCATTCAGCAGCATTGCTTTCACGATTACTCCTGCACTTACTTTTTCTATCGAGATTTTCCCAATTATCGTGTTTATTTCTTCCTCGATTCCTATCTCTTCGATGATTTCTGCCACCATTCCTAGATTGTCTAGGTTCGTTACTTTCATCTCTGTATTAATCCCTCCCTACTCTTTTTCGCTTCTCTGCAATTATTTTATCATTCAATTACGAACGGAATGTGGATTATACGATTGGGGCTTTGATTTGTCTTGACTAATGCGATTTTGGTATAGCAATCCTAAATGGTTTGTGGAAGCGCACTCCTTCGTGGTGTGCTTCCACAAAAAATCTACAAATGAGTTAGGACTGCTATATTAATTGGTATTAAGCAGTCACAAGAGAATTTTTGTAAGCGATCCAACTACCGAAGTGAGATATATCAACCCAATTAAACTTTTCGATTAATCCTTGAGGATAGAAAAAGGCTGTCGCGACTTCACCATCTTCTAGGTAAACATCTGTCGGGTACATATGTGGAGGTTCATTGTTCGCGAGATAATCAAACTCGGAACTTTGCATTTCATAGACTTCGCCAACTATAGAAATTCCGCCCGATTCTACTTCGTAAATTGCAGGATGCCAAGCTTCCCCTGCAGCATGGAGTCGATAACGGGGTTGAGTATTTGCGGCACGAATAAACCTAGCTCCTTGCAGGTTACCGTGATCAGGCTGTCCTCTTAGCGCTGAACCACAGATAAATACTCGTCTTGTCCCATTAGGTAATGTCATAGATGTATAGAAAAGATTAACTTGATTGCTGCCATTATTATGTAGCGCTTTTCAATCAAGTGAGGAGTAGAGAGTTGTGTCCCCGCTGAAGGAGGGGATACAACTCTCTACTTCACGAGATTGGTATACGCTATATTTATAAGTTTAGTGTATACAGTATGCAAACAAGATGCAATATTGTTAAGAGATAGCATTTGGCGATGAACATTACGAGAAAATTATGGCTGGAAAACTTTCAACTCATGTTCTTGATACGGTACATGGATGTCCTGCCCAAAATATGCAGATCGAATTGTGGGCGATCGCTAAGGATGAACAAAGAACTTTAATCAAAACCCTTTTCACAAATCAAGATGGTAGAACTGATGAACTATCACTCAATGCTGACGAGATCAAAGTAGGCATATACGAACTTTGGTTTTACGTCAGCGACTATTTCGTCAGTTTAGGGATAAACCAAGCTGAACCTGCTTTTCTTAGTAAAGTACCTATTCGTTTTGGTATTGCCAATGCCAATTCTAACTACCACGTTCCCTTGCTAGTATCACCTTGGGCTTACAGTACGTATCGCGGCAGTTAGAAAGATCCATCGCATAAAGCGCAGTAAATGATTGATTACTCAACACCACTAAGCATAGCTATCAGTTTGCATCGCATCACTGTATACATAGGACTTACGCAATGCTAACGAATTTACTGGTTTTTGAGTTGATGTGGCGTGGGCAAAGCCCACGCCACATCAACTCGATGCGTAAGTCCTAATCCTTAATGAGCATAAGCTCTTCTTTTTTTGAGAGCCGCAAAGTCATGCTCAATCTTGTTAAAGTCAGGAGAATATTTCGGTAGAAATAAAACTGTATGTCCAGCAGCAGTGACCAAATCTTGAATCGCATTTTTGCGATGAAAGGGCGCATTATCCATGATGAGGGTGGAGTCCTGCGCTAATTCTTGGAACAACCATACAGATAACCACTGCTCATTACTGGGTATGTGGATTTCGCCTAATGAGGGTGCAAAATTCTGGTTGTCAGTACTGACCGAAATTCACAACCGTGGAGTCAAAGATATTGTGATTGCTTGTGTCGAAGGCTTGACTGGTTTTCCCAAGGCACTTGAGACTGTGTTTCCTAAGACACAGGTGCAGTTATGTATTGTCCACATGGTCAGAAATTCGGTTGCTTTTGTCCCTTGGCAACAACAGTTCGACAAGCTCACTGACCACGCAAGTAGGTTTGTGCTAACCTCAATGCGATTTATGCGGCGGCGACGGAATCGGAGGCAGAGTTTCATCTCGAACTCTTTGCTGAGAAGTGGGACAAGCAATATCCATCGATCTCCAAGTCTTGGCGCAGTCATTGGGCGCATATTATCCTATTCTTTGCTTTCCCTTCCGAGATTCGTCGGGCGATTTATACCACCAATGCCATTGAGTCGATGAATAGCAGTTTGCGGAAGGTGATTAAATCTCAACAGATTTTCCCCGCTGTGGTCAGTGAGCTTGTCGAACTGACGATGCTGCTTTCAAGTTGGTCTATTTGGCGATGCGGAATATTTCTAAGAAATGAACAATGCCCATTCGCGATTGGAAGCCTGCTCTTAGTCGCTTTGCCATCCTCTTCGAGGAGCGTCTCCACTTCTAGTTTCTAGACTTTACACATTCTTCTTGACAGTCTCCTTATTTGGGTTTTATGTCCTAAGCAACTCTTACATTGCTATATTAGGGAGATATTTCAGTTAAAGGATAAGAAAGGGTTTAACAGGTCTTAAAGGCTAGATTGCCAAAATCTCCCTCTCTTTTAACTGTTGCTTGGGCGATTGAATCGATTACTTTCCTTGGCGTTTATCTTGAGCATCGTCGTAAATCGCCGATTGGTATTCAAGTCCTCTGGTGCGGTTGGTCTAATTTACGCGACCTTTGTCAAGGCTGGCTTCTTGTTCATATTCATACTTAACGGGAAAATTAAGGTATCAGGACAAGTTACAGCAGTTTTCGATCAAACGAGGAAACAATCCTGTACTTAACTAGACTATGAGACGCTATAAAAGATTTCAACGCTTGGATGATCTGCTATGCCTGAACCAATTCTTGTTCTTTATAAACAGCCGCAACCTAAAGCGATCGCTACCGATGTACGTCAATCGAGGGTAGATGAATTCTTGGATTCGAGATCACTGCAACCCAAAAGTCGTAAGGCATATCAAGCTGATTTACAGATTTTTATGGATTGGTGCGAACTGACGTGGGCTGATGTCAGTCGCCGCAAAGTAACGCAGTTTAAAACTTTTTTACTAAAGGAACGCGGATTAGCCCTCAGTTCCCTCAATCGGGTGCTGTGTACGCTCAAGTCCTTTTATCGCTGGATGTTGCTATCAGAATACATCTCTGCCGATCCTACAATTGGTATTCAACAGGAACGCTTGCCTGAGCCTGAGTCTCAAGACTTAGAAGATGATGAGGTCGTGCGAATTTATGAAGCGATTAATTTAAGTAAAGTTGTCCTACGCGATCGCGCCTTGTTCTCAGTACTTTTGCATGGGTTGAGAGCTGAAGAGGTCTGTCGATTGAATATTGAGGACTATTACAATGGAGAATTGGTAATAAAAGAAGCAAAATGGGATAGTAAAGGAGAAGTACCTCTCACTAAGTTAGGTATACAGGATTTAGAGGCATATTTAGATTGGCGTAAAGAAACAGAAAATGAGTTATTACCTACAAGTCCTTTATTTATTTCCTATTCTAATCGTAGTCAGGGTAAGCGCTTGACCTATTGGGGTATTCGTCATGTAATGGATGACTTAGCCGAGAAAACAGGCATTGCTCTCCATTCCCATCGAGGAAGACATACCTTTGCCACAAATTTGATCGTGAAATATGAGTTAGATCCATCTTTAGCAATGGAATTAACACGCCATCGCGATATTCGCAGTTTCAAGCGCTATACTAATCGCAAAAATAAATTAGCTGCCAAACGTGCTTTCCTAAGAGCAGCCGAAAAGTTGCAGTAACCTTGCAATAAAAGAACGAATGAATTTAAGAGTGTTGCTTAGCAACACTCTTAAATTCATTCGTTTTGATCAGGGTTTTCAGGTTCTTCGACAAAATTTGTCCATTCTGTATCTTCCAATCCATTAATCTGACGGTAGAACTTTTGTAAATAACTTAAATCACTAGCAAATAAATTTTCGATTACCGTTGTGGTAATTTCTTCTAATCCCCCTAATTTAGTAATTACTCTTGCCAGAATAATTACCGTAGCGTAAGCAGGATTACTCCTCACACGTGGATCACGCATTGGTGTAATTTCATCGATCGCTCTTGATAGACGCATCACACCTTTGCGATGCAAATTGCCATCACTATCGACATAGCCCTTGGGAAGCGTAAATTCAAACTCGGTTTGAATCATTGATCTTTAACTAATCCTTAAAAAGTCTTTTACGCTTAACTCTACCTCAGTCACTGCAAACTCGCTACTATCAGCTTTAAAGTCTGAAATCTTATAGCGCACTGGCCAAGCCCCATTAAATCGAAATCTAGCTTTCTCGGTTGCTGACTGGTCGTAAATAGTGATATCGCCATCTCGAAGCTGTTGCGCCCAATTCCCATCCTCCACAGACTTCAGCCAATTCCACATGGTCATGGAAATAGTTAAACCTTGTTTGAGGATAATATTATCGCTCTTGACATTTCCGGGAAGTTTAGTACGAATAACACGACCCTTACTAGAGGAATTTCTCCCCCAAACTTGGGGGGTGACTTCTACAATCTCAATCACTTCTTGGCTGCGAGATAAACCACTACATTCCATAAAGTAGCCGTCAATTTTTTCGAGACTACCCTGTAAAGTAATTTCTACATAAAACCTAGAACTAGCTAAAAATTCGACCTGTTGCTCTTGAGCGCTAGCATCTGCTGCTGCCATGAAATCTCACCATTAAATGTAATAGTTTGTCCATTAGCGCTGGCTAATGGGCAAACCCATATCATTGATTAGCCATATTATTTGGTGCGGTGTAAAGACTCATACACAAATTCAATAGTTTCTGTGGCTAAACCTTCTGCACCTGCCTCTAGTTTAATTGATTTGTAACTTGCAGGCATAACTCCTTTCAGTTCCCAAACTGCTGCTGGCTCAGCACCTTGATTGTAAAGAGTAATTGTTGCTGTGTCCCTTACCCCTTTAGTCTCTGAACCACCGCCACCGAGAGGCTCAGTGTGAGATGCACTGTACCATTTGATGAGGCGATCGTCCCCCACTGTACAGACAAACTCAACGGTAACTTTGCTATTAGTTACACCTGTTACGGTTGCTTGGATCACGGATACCGCCTTCTTGGTGACTCCATAGGATTTAGAATCCCCAGCAGTTTGCAAAGTAGAACTAATGCCACTCACGCTTTTGATCACTAAGTCTGGGTACTTACCCAGCTCAAAACTGTACTTAGAGCAAGCTAAAACTTCACCTTTTGCCATAGTTTCTTGACCTCAAAAATTTATAGTCTGTGTCATAGAGCTTATTTCAGTCAGATGACCTTTGCTCTACTTGATACGGTTGATCTGCTCAGCAATAATTTCGTAGGTTTCAACTGCTAAGTCCTTGCTTTCAGAGTTAAAATCGCTCACTTTGTAGGATTTGATCCAACATTTTATGAGATTCCAACGGATTACCTCATTGTCTTCACTGTCGTAGGCAACAATTGAACCATTTTTACGATTGGATGCCCATTTCCCTTGACCACCTTCACTCTTAGGCATGGTGTTCAGCATCCAATTGTAAAAATCCATGTCTCCTTCAGTGACATAGACTTCAACAGTCACGTTAGGATTCTCTTCAAATCCTGACGAAGTACTTTGCCAGAGGGTCATACCACCTTTTGTGGAAGCAAGGGGTTTTTCATGCCCTGCGGTTTGCCCTGTAAAGGTTACCTCAGAAACGCTTTTAATTAATTTGTCCGTCAATCCATCAAATTCTACATAGTATCGACTAGTAGGAATTGGTATAAGATCAGCCATTCTTCCTCCTTGAACTTTGTGTTATTGGGTGTTACTGCACTGAATGATTGCTGAGTTATGGAATATTTAGGTGCTTGATTTGAATGATCAGGTAAATATTTAGCGATCGCCAAATATTTACCTAATTATTTTAAAATCTAAAACTATGTCTTCAAGAGCACCACAGCATAAATCTTAAGAAAGCGATAAATTTAGTCACATTATTTCGGAGAAAAGAGAACCATAGTGGTTCTCCTTTCCGCAAACTTAGCTATTAGGTGACCACTGGCTGACTCGGAAGATCACAAATTCAGCAGGTCGGACGGGACAAATGCCAACTTCGATAAATAAACGACCCATCATCATGGTTTCGTTGGTATTGATCGAGGCATCGCATTTGACGTAAAACGCTTCGGATGCTGCGCCGCCAAATAATGCGCCATTGCGCCAAAGTCCTTCAAGGAAGTTGCTCACTGTGCGTGAGACTCTTGCCCAGAGGTCAGTGTCATTGGGTTCAAAGACGACCCATTGTGTACCGATCTCGATCGATTTTTCAATGTAGCTGATCAAGCGGCGGACACTGATGTAGCGCCATTGGATATTGTCTGGCTCGACCAATGTACGTGCGCCCCAAACTTTGAAGCCACGATTGTAGCTGGCAAAGTTGCGGATACAGTTGATGCCAATGGGGTTCAAGAGTTCTTGCTCACGCATATTGGTTTCATAGGCTAAGCCAAGTACACCTCTGGGGGTATCGTTAGCTGGAGCTTTGAAGATCCCGCGTGATTGGTCGGTGCGACACCATAGACCCATGATGTGACCGCAGGGAGGAACGTAGGAGGGTTTGCCACCTTTGCGGGGGTTGGCAACTTTGATCCAAGGGTAGTAGAGTGCGCCAAACATAGAGCGACGGTTGAACATACTCAACCATTGGGCTACATCTTGAGGCTTTTGGCGATCGGGAGGGACTGCTTCCATGCCCTTGGAGGGTTTGATCGGTGGGGGATCGATGACAGCCATGCGGAAGGCAGGTCCTGGGAAGGAGTTTTCGCACATACTGAGCATCATTTCCATGACCCCGTGGACTTGATCGATATCGATTAGTCCTGCTTCGTAAACACGCATCAGGTCAGGGCAAGCGATCATCGCTGTTTCGTCGATTTCAAACATGCCTTGGATGCCTGTGCGATCATCCCTTTGTCCTAGGAGATCTCGGGCAAAGCGATCAACTGTAGAGATATATGGAGGAGGAGCAATTTCGTATACTCCGTTCGCAGGACGGCGCGAGAGGGGCTGTCCACTGGTCGAAATATCAGCGATGGTGACATATTCGGAATCAGTGATCGCTGTTACTACATAGTCAGCAACATCGGTCGCTACCTGTGGATTCATGGAGACATGCTCGAATCTTTCGAGTTCCTGTCCGCCACGCACAACTAACACATTAAAGAATTCCCCTGTATTTAATGGTGGCTCGGCATCGGCGGGTGCGTCATCAGGCAAGGGTTTCGGAGCACTTTCTTGGATAACTACCTTAAGGCGATCGCCTGAGGAGGGTAAAGCCAATTGACTTTCAGAGGCATCGGCAGGCTTGATGTTAAACATCAGTGCAGGCTTATTGTTAGATGTGCCAACCTTTAAAGCTGTTGCTTCTGGCGGTGGAGGGGTTGAGCCAGGTAGTTGCGTGCCAATACTCGTTACCCAACAGCGCCCACCACCATTAACAAACCAACCGCTAACGGCAAAGGGTAAGTAAGCATCAAAATCAGTAAATCCGTCGGAACCGGGGGCAGCGAAATATTCACGATATTGATCCCATGATGTCACCATCATCGGTTTGAATAGTTCCGCATCACCGCGCACATCTTCTGTAAATCCAATAAATCCCGCCACACTCAGGCTGATTCCTTCAATCGGACGACTGCCTTTATCAACCTCTTCGACGTATACGCCCGGGGCGAAGTAGTCTAGTGCCATATGCCACCCTTTAACTATGTCTATAGAGATATACAGTAGGCAGGATTAAAATTAAGGGTTATTAGACTTTAGTCTATACTTTTACTAAAATGAGATAGCTCAAAAGTTCTTGGGATTAAATCAAATTTAATTGCTAAGAAATAATAAAAGTTCTGTTAACAATTGCTAAGGATTAATAAATGCTTTTAGATAGAATTTAATCTCTATTACGTTTTATTTCATGCTTGAGATTAATGGGAATAGACCTTGTAGGCATTTCTAACAAAGTATTGATTCTAGCAATATTTCTTTAGAATTTAGGCTTTAGGGTTAATTTTTATTTAATTTTTGTTTTAGCAGACTGTCTAACTAAGCTTATTTACCTACTTAAGTTGCTTGAATAAGTTTTTATTTTTACTGGTAAGAAATTAAAAGAATGATATATGACAACAACGGCTCAAGTGGTATCAGTTTTATTAGTAGAAAATGACTCTATTTTTCGTAGAGGGTTACATACACTGCTGAGCTTTTATAGTGATGATTGCTATCTACAATTTCAAATTGTGGGGGAGGCGACATCTAGTGAGCAAGCAATCAAGCTGGTAATCGAGCAAAAGCCCGCACTGATACTTTTAGATGTGAAGTTAGCTTTGGAATTACCTGAAGACAGTGGACTGAAAGTACTCATGAATTTAAAGAAATTGGATTATCATGGCAAGGCTTTGATTTTATCGGCACATCGTGAAGATGAGTTGGTGTTTCAAGCCATGCAGTTAGGTGCACGAGGCTATGTGGCAAAGGATCGCATTGGTAGTCAGTTGTATGATGCAATTTCCACTGTTATGAATGATGAAATCTTCTTACCTCCTGATATTGCCACCAGTTTCTTTCGGATTTTTCATTTCTACGCAGGACGGTCTCTACAGGGACATTGCACAATTCATTTAACTGATCGCGAGCAGGAGGTATTGAACTGGTTAATTAAGGGAGCATCGAATGAGGAGATTGCTCGATATTTGCATGTAACGATCGCGACAGTTAAAGCCCACCTGACTAGTGTGTTTGAAAAGTTAGGGGTGGCTAGTCGCACGCAGGCAATTGTTAAAGCTTTAAAGTTAGGTTTGGTAGGTACTGATGAGTAATTATTTAGCGATCGCTACGGTTACGGCTACATTACAACGGATTTTGCAATCGGTAATCCAGCAAGACATTGAGGGTGCTAGAGCCACGACCTTACCTCCTGGGGGGATTTCCACAGGTGCACCAGAGGTGGGGGTGAATATTTTCTTATATCAAGTGACGAGTAATCCTGCATTGGCAAACTATGACTCTGCACCAAATCGCGCAAAAGGGAATCCGCTCAACCGTCAGGTGGCGATCGATCTCTATTACATGATGAGTTGCTATGGCAGTGATGCGGAACTGCAACCACAGAGGGTTTTAGGTAGTGTAATTAGTACTCTCACTGATAAGCGAGTACTAACATCTGATTTAATTCGTTCTACTTGTAATGATCCCACTTTTCCATTTTTGGCAGAATCGGATTTAGCGGATCAAATTCAGCAGGTGACAGTTGCACCTGTAGATATTTCCCTAGAGGATCTATCTAAAGCTTGGTCAGTGTTTTATCAAGTCCCCTATGTTCTATCTGTTGCCTATCGGGCTTGCCTAGTGATTGTCGAAGGTCGAGAAAACTTTCTGCGATCGCTACCTGTGCGTGATAGTTCGCCCGCAGGTATTGTGCCTTTCCCTGCTTCTCCTCATCTTGAGCAGGTGATGGTTCAGGGTAGTCGCTTTGAACCGATCTCCATCAATAGTGTACTGACAATTCGGGGAAGGAATCTCCAAAGCCAAACTGTAGAAATTCATGTTGGTGATTTGGTGATTACGCCTATGGAAGTTAAGGAGCGTGAAATTACTTTTTCGTTAAGTAATACTCCTTTTCCTATGATCCAAGCTGGGGTGCAGAGTTTGCAGGTAGTCCATCTTCTAGAGAGCACTTCGCCTTTGATGACCAATGCGATCACTTCTAATGTATTGCCCTTTGTTCTTTGCCCAACAATTATCAATCTATCGGTACAAGGTGTAGAAGAAGTGGAAGATCATTTGCGATCAGCTGTAGTCGTCGTGCAGTTAGATGTTTTAGTGCGCGAGAAACAGAAAGTGGTAATAGCGCTAAATGAGTGGACTATGGATGCTCCCAGTGTCTATATGTTTGATCGTCCTCCTCTATCAAGTGCTAGTTCAACGATTGAGATTCCGATTACTAATGTCAAGTCAGGTGAGTATTTAGTGCGAATAAGGATTGATGGTGCAGAGAGTAAGCTGGGTGTAGATGATAATCCTGATAGCCAGACCTATAACTGGTACAACAGTCCTCAAATTGCAATTGTCTAACCTGATTTTATTTATGCTTAACCAATTTCAGTTCGGATTAAGCTAGCAAATTTTTCAATCCAAAAAGTGGTATTGCTAAATAGGTAAGGATGGGCGGCGCGAAGCGCCGCCCATCCTTACCTCAATAAATCCTTTCCTTTTTAGGACTACCCAAAAAGTAAGAGCCTTGCTTAGCAAGGCTTTTACTTTTTGGATTGGATAGAGGGTGTGCTACGTACTCCTCTATCTAAGAGACTGTCAAGAAGAATGTGTAAAGTCTAGAAACTAGAGTGAGAGACGATCCTCGAAGAGGATAGCAAAGCGATTAAGAGCAGGTTTCCAATGCCGAATCGGCATAGTCCATTTCTTAGAAATATTCCGCATCGCCAAATAGACCAACTTGAAAGCAGCATCGTCAGTTCGACAAGCTCACTGACCACAGCGGGGAAAATCTGTTGAGATTTAATCACCTTCCGCAAACTGCTATTCATCGACTCAATGGCATTGGTGGTATAAATCGCCCGACGAATCTCGGAAGGGAAAGCAAAGAATAGGATAATATGCGCCCAATGACTGCGCCAAGACTTGGAGATCGATGGATATTGCTTGTCCCACTTCTCAGCAAAGAGTTCGAGATGAAACTCTGCCTCCGATTCCGTCGCCGCCGCATAAATCGCATTGAGGTTAGCACAAACCTGCTTGCGTGGTCAGTGAGCTTGTCGAACTGTTGTTGCCAAGGGACAAAAGCGACCGAATTTCTGACCATGTGGACAATACATAACTGCACCTGTGTTTTAGGAAACACAGTCTCAAGTGCCTTGGGAAAACCAGTCAAGCCATCGACACAAGCAATCACAATATCTTTGACTCCACGGTTGTGAATTTCGGTGAGTACGGACAACCAGAATTTTGCACCCTCATTAGGCGAAATCCACATACCCAGCAATTCCTTGTACCCATCCATATTCACTGCCAAGGCGAAATACAGTGACTTGTTTATTACCCTGCCATTGTCTCACCTCATCAATCACCTCATCAGTGACATGGGAAATCAGGGTCGGTGATACTTCGACACCATACATTTCTTGCAACTGCGCTTGGATGTCCCTGACACTCATGCCTCTGGTATACAAGGCTATTATCTTTTCATCTAGTCAGGCTGCAGTCGTTTCCACGAATGATTGCCACGATGGCGAAGTATTTGCTGATATTCTTGATGGGATTGATGCTGAAATCGCTCAAGTTTCCGCAGATGGAGCTTATGACCATCGCCGTTGTTATGACGAGATTGCTCAACATGGCGCTAAAGCCGTGATTCCTCCACGCAAAGATGCCAAAATCTTGCCCCATGGCAATACTAAGGCACCACCCCATCCCCGTGACCAAAATCTCCGTTATATCCGTAAACATGGGCGTAAAAAATGGAAACGTGACTCAGGTTATCATCGACGTTCTTTGGCGGAAACAAGGATGTTTCGTTTCAAAAAAATCTTTGGTGCTACTTTTTTATGTTCTCGTAAATTCGACAATCAGGCGGTTGATCTGTTCATCAAATGTGTAGCACTTAATCGCATGATTCAACTTGCTAAACCTCTATCCTCTCCTGTTGCTCGTTAACTATCTACCCTAATATCCTCTATACTTTTATCTTCTTTTTATTCATGCAACAAAGCCAGTTTGAAGATCAAATATGATGGCAAATCATGGGGCAGATTTTCCCATTTACAACCATTCTTAGTTATGTAGAAAATTCCATTCAGTATAAAAATGTATCCAAATTCATAATGATAATTTTAATTTGATTGCAAGTTTGTTTAGCAAAGTTATATAATTTTGTTAATTATAATCACATGTTTGATGGTTAGCTAAATGATGGAGCCTTTTGATTTTCAATTAATAATGTTTCAAAAAGGGGCTGAAGAATTAGAGAAAAAAATTGCAAATCTTACATCTAATCTTATCCAAATAAAAACTGCTGCAATTGGAATTTGGACAGCCATTATAGGATGGTCTTTCCCAATCAAATCATATCAAGTTATGCTGGTTAGCTACATTGTGATCATTAGCTTCTGGTTTTTAGAAGCTTTGTATTGGAAGATTCAGCATTTCTGCATAAAAAAAGCTTCGATCCTTACACAATATTTAAACAATCAAGAATTGCTAAAAGATAGCTTTAAAAGTAAATCAATTCCAGATGGATTAATTTATCCACTTTACCCTTCAAGAGGTGAGATGCAAATTCCTATCTTCAAAGCTTTATTCGCACCATCAATTTATATATTTTATGGTCTTTTACTAGTTACAACAACAGTAATTTTAATAATTACGATTAGTATGAGTTAGATATAAAGTCAATATTTAAATAAAAAGAGATCGCCTCAGATCTTCGTCGATTACCTTCATCAGATCAGGATTATTTTTTACGACTACTAGATATAAAGAATTAGCAATCATATTAAAAATATAGCTGAAACAGTTGTTTTGCAAATACAGCCTGTTGAGGCTTTGAGTAGCACATAAATATTTTTGAAAGCGCCGTGAATCGCCGCTTTCAAAAATATTTATGGGTTTATAAGTAAGCGCAAAGCGCTGTATATAGCAATCCTAAATGAGTCGTGAGAGGCTTCGACTTCGCTCAGCTATCGGTATATTTTGGCTGAGCGAAGTCGAAGCCCTTTTATCTCCTAAGCAACCCTTACATTCCTATACCAAAAGGATTGCAGCAACTCCCAGCGATCGCCTAAGCCTAAATATTATCCCGTCAAAAGGATCAACTTGATTTTATAGCCTGCAAAGGATAAATTAAGTTCTATACCCTAAAAAGGATAAAAGCATCAGACCATGCTAATCCACTCCTCCAAAGAACTAGCTGAATATCTACGTGATCGCCGCAAAAGACAAAAATTAAGCCAAGCCGAAATAGGAGATCGGGTAGGCATCAAACAAGCAACTATCTCCGCATTTGAAAACAACCCTGAAGGCACAAAATTAGAAACTCTATAGGACTTAAGCATTGTACAAAAAGAGGTAAAAAAGAAGAAGAGTTAGGCAAAGCCAAATGGCAAAGAAATTTAGAACCCTAGACTATTGCCAATATCTGCTGAGTAGCCAGATCAACTATACAATCACAAACTTAGCTGAACATATAGAGGGATACAGTCACGATCAAATCAACCGATATAAGAGAGGGCAAAAACTGACCCCAAGAATCCTTTGGCAAAACGTAGAACCAAGCATAGTTACCGATGAAGCCAAGTACATGTACATGCTGTTTGATGACACAGTGTTAGACAAACGTCATGCCACGCGCATTGAGATGGCACAAAGACAATACAGTGGCAATGAGCATGGAGTAGTGCAAGGAATTGGCATAGTCACCTGTATCTATGTCAATTTCAAACGACATGAATTTTGGGTAGTAGACTATCGGATTTATGACCCCAAAGGTGATGGCAAAAGCAAGTTAGACCACGTATCCGATATGTTGCAAGGATTAGTCCATCACAAACAACTCCCATTTCAAACTGTATTGATGGATAGTTGGTATACTACCCAAAGACTAATGGCTGAAATTGATAACCTCGGCAAGATCTATTACTATCCACTCAAATCAAACCGTCTGGTCGGTGATAGTGGTGGAGTAGAAAAATATAAACGGATTGACCAGCTAACTTGGTCTGAGAAAGAATTATTGCAGGGAAAATTGATCAAAATCTATAAATTCCCCAAAGACAAAAAGGTGAAACTATTCTGGGTCACTGTTTCTTCCAGCAGAACAGAATATGTCGTGACTAACGACTTAACTCAAGACTACACCCATGAAGTACATGCTATTTGCTCCATGAGGTGGAATATTGAGGAATTTCATCGGGAACTCGAACAATTGACAGGTATTCAGTCTTGCCAGTGCCGCAAATCTAGAATTCAGCGTAATCATATTGCTTATGCCATACTTGTTTGACATCATCTTAAACGTTTAGCTTTTCAAGCTGGTAATACCATCTACAAACTTAAATCTGGGCTTTTATCTGATTATTTAAGATCTCAACTTAAACAGCCTTCTATCCCTATGCTTCTTGCGTAAGTCCTAAATTGTCTATATCCTATTTGAACTTCTTTGCTTAGGAACTGGAGGGTTTCTATCTGCCCATTGTGCTAAACATGATCAAGTTCTCAATGTAGCACTTACAGGAATTATGTCTACTAGCTTGGGATGTCTGATGACCTATACAGTTTAGAGAGCGTCACGACTAAATTTTTTAGATATGATTGCTTTAGTATTGATCATCCCAATGGCGATCGCAGGTGGTTAGTTGAGAAAGACTACCCTCAGACGACAAATACAAACTGCCTAGAATTAGCGGCTTCCTTTGGGGCGTGGTAGACGAATATCATTGTAGTTGGCGGAGTAGTTGGCAAAACTTTTGATTTCAGGATGTTCTGATAATTGTGTCGAGGTCATATAACGATCATGATTTCTGGAATTCATCGCGATCGCTCCCAAAGGATGAATAACGCAGATACTGAATGTAGAAGCGAGAAATGTAACTGTGATTAGTCTATAAGTTGAAAGTAGTTGCATATTCTTTTTCCTTAACTGTTGTTTATCAGATTGCCGAAAAAGCTGAATTCAAAAGGCTCATTTACAGACTCAGGTTTGGACTCACCCCAAGAATTCACTTTATGCACTTGTCAGTTTCTATCTCATTCTCTACGCAGATGTTTACATAAGTTTACGATTTTAAGTTTTGTAAATATCTGCATATTTGTTGCTATTTCTGATGAAAAAACATCAAAGCCAATAGATGTTTTTGGCTCAGTACAACGCAGTAAGGATATTGCAGATAAAACATAAAGTTATCTAGCTTCGACTTCGCTCGGCTAACTTTGGCTGAGCGGAGTTGAAGCCACAGGTACTTTAATTAATGGCAAGTCCCCAATTAAAAGGATTGCAAAGCAATCCTTTTAATTACTGTGGTTCCTCTGATTAGAAGTTGATATAAATCTAGAAACTGCGGAGATAATTATGTCTAATATGCAACTACATTCAAGTCTCCAGCAATTAAATAAAAAACCCTATTGGGTGGGAGGTATTGGGCTGATTTTGTTGACGATGCTCCTACCTAAGTGCTTTGCTGTTGTGAATTCTGGAGAACGTGGTGTTCTCATGACTTTTAATAAAGTTCAAAATGTGGTTTTGGAAGAAGGTATTTATCCAATTTTTCCATTTGCTTCTTCGGTAAAGGTGCTCAATATCCGTGTTCAACGTACTGATATTGAATCAGGGACACGCACCAAGGATTTACAAAGAATTACCACCAAAGTTTCCCTTAATTGGCAAATTAAACCATCTCAGGTTCAGCAGATCTATCAACAGTTTGGGAATGAGGAAGAATTAGTCTCCCGTATTATCGATCCTGTCCTCCAAGAAATTATCAAAGCAGCAATTCCATCTAGGAGTCTGGAAAAGAATTTGCTTGAGCGAACGGAACTAAAACAAGAATTAGAAGCTAGGGCAAAACAGCGTTTAGAATCCTATGGAATTTTGGTCAATGATCTATCAGTACTGAATGTGACTGCTTCGGATGATTTTACCAAAGCAACTGAAGAGAAGCAAATTGCTGAACAGAAAGCCATCTCTGCAAGAATTGTAGCAGAGCAAGAATTGCAAAAAGCGGACTATGAATCGAAGAAGGCAGCAAAGGATGCTGAAGCGATGATTAATCGCGCTAAAGGTCAAGCTGAATCCCAGAAATTATTGCAATCATCCCTGAGTGAAGAAATTTTGCAGAAACAAGCGATCGAGAAGTGGGATGGTAAATTTCCCGTCGTTATGTCAGGAAATGGTTCTTTACCTTTTATTAAATTAGATATACCTAGTAACGCTCCTAACCCTATGAAATAAGAGATTTCACTTTGCCGAAATATCTTATTTCTCAACACAGCGATCGCCGATCATGCATAATTGTTAACTACTAAGAAATATTGAGTTGATATATAGCAATCATAAATGGTTTGTGGAAGCACATCTCGAAAGGGTGCGCTTCCACAAACCCAAAAATCTACAAATGATTTAGGACTGCTATATATAGTGTTTACTAGTCTAGTGAAGTACAGGTTTGTTTCTCCGCCGAAGGCGGAGAAACAAACCTATGTACCTCGCTTGCTTGAAAACTTCTATAAAAGGCTGCGTTAGTTTGAGAGTTATAGGCATGACGATCCCTCTAGATCAACAATTAAAGCATCTGGTGACAGAGACCTGTCAGCATCCCCATGGCAGTATTGAGAGACAAAAAGGATTAACTTCGTTAGTAAGATTAATTAACCGATCGCAAAAGTTGTGGCGCGATAGTTCCCCATATTACGAAGATGCTTTGCAAATAACATGGCTATATTTTTGTAGAAATCTATGTGAGGCGAGTACCGCAAAATCTGCCTATGACACTGAGAAAAGTAATGTGATTACTTGGCTAAATGCTTACCTTAAAAGGCGATTGCAAGATATGTATATCGAAAATCAACAGCAACAGCAATCTTTCTCTCTAGAAAAAGAAGATGATAATAGTGTGGAAATACAGCAAGTGATCGATCGCATCGCTACACCTCCACAGCCATCAAATTTACTAGAGCAAGTCAGACTCTGGGCTGAGATGGATCGGACTAAGATTTTGCGGCGTATTTATATTCGCGATCGCCCAGATGTAAATGCTCAGGTTCTAATTCTTAAGCGTTTACCGCCTGAGACTAATTGGCAAACACTATCCCAAGAATATGGATTACCAATCTCAACCTTGAGCAGCTTTTACCAACGCAAATGTATTCCTTTACTAAAAGAATTTTATGAACAGCAAAGAATTGCTTAGGAACTTGCTATTAACTAAAGTACCTGTAGCTTAGACTTTACTCAGCCAGCATTAGCTAAGCAAAGTCTAAGCTAGATAACTTTGGTGGGACATTTGTTATCCGCAAGAGCCTTATTTGAAATCAATAGCAATATCTATAAATATAAAAAATGAGTACAAATGAACATTGAAGATAGTTCGTTATTTCTACCAATATCTACTAAATCACGAAAACTAGCGCGATCGCTTGCCGCCCAGCATTCTATCCCATCGTTGGTAGAAAGAGTAAGACGAAACACCTTAGCAGTACTTGTAATACATGATTACCTAGAAATGATGGGAGTTACTACTAATTTAGAAGTGAGTGATTGCTGGAATCCTGTGGTGCAGATATGTGCAGATATTGCTGACCTAGAGATTGAGGGGGTAGGTAAGCTAGAATGTCGATCGATATTGTCAGGGGAGGAAATATGTTATGTACCTGCGGAAGTGTGGGCAGAGAGGATTGGTTATGTAGTTGTCCAGTTTGACTCAGATTGGCGTTCGGCATCACTGCTCGGATTTGTACCCCAAGTATCAACAGAATCTATTGCCATAGAATGCTTAGAACCTATTGAAAATTTGTTGGTAGCCATAAATTATAAAAAAGAATCTACACTACAAAATGTTGTCAATAATTTGGCGATCTCTAACCTTAGTAATTGGCTCCAGAATCTATTTGAGTCAGGATGGCAAGAGTTAGAAACTTTATTAAGTGTACTAAGTGGAACCCAGCCTCAGCTTTCTTGGCGCACCAGACAATTAACAAGTGATATCTTTAATGATTTATCAAATCAAAATGAAGTGAGACGGGGCAAGCTAATTGATCTTGGATTCCAGTTATCTAGTTCTGTATTAGCCCTGTTAATTACTATTTCACCAATTGATCAAACTGAAATAAATATTCGATTAACTATCCATTCAGTTGTGGATATGTTCTTGCCAGAGTTTCTTAAATTAGTTGTCATAGATGATAGTGGGAGTGTTTTTCTGACCGCCGAGTCTAGAAGCATTGACAATTATATCCAGATTCAATTTAGTGGACGCATTGGCGAACAGTTCAGCGTTCAAGTCTCTCTTGGTGAATTTTCCCTTGTAGAAAATTTTATAATCTAAGCTACCTTGAGCATAGTCGTAAGTCTCCCATTGGTATTCAATCCCTCTGACGGGGTTGGTCTAATCTACGCGATCTTTGCCAAGGTTGGCTTCTTGCCCAAATTCATGCTTATAAGTAGATAAGCATATTAAAATCTAAAACCAGAGATTGTTCCGCCCGCGTAGCGGGCGGAACAATCTTTTCGGTTTTCAGTTTATTTATGCCTAGCTACTTAGTTGTTTTAAATAATTTGCAGAGTGGCTTCGACTTCGTTCAGTCATTGATGTAAGCTAGCTGAGCGAAGTCGAAGCTGTAGTTTTTATTTGAATTATCTATAACGGAAAAAGTAAGTTTGGCTGGTTTGGTTGTTTATTCCTATCGCGAGACTAAACCTGCTTTGGATCTTCAGGTCAAAGGCTTGCCTGCTCTTCCTTCTGCTTGCTTTGTCCTATCTATCTCTTATATTGCTATATTTTCTCTCTGTCCCTGTTTCGTAATTGTTTTCTCCCTTCCATTACGAGCGGAATGGGGGGAACAAGAAAGGTGGTAGCTATAGCCAATTACCAACTAATACAAATGGCAACCAATAAAAAGGGTGAGTAAATTGAGGGCTTTCAAAAAGATAGAGTTGTGCTTTGCGTAAAGCGTTAGCTTTTGTTGTTCCAATAACTTGCAGTTCTTGATAAAACTTTTCCATAAGTTTAGCAGTAGCGCTATCCTCAACTGACCATAAGCTGGCGATCGTACTCCTTGCTCCCGATCGCACTGCTATACCTGCTAGTCCTAAGGTGGCGCGATTATCACCTTTGGCTGTTTTGCAGGCACTGAGCACCAATAGCTCAATGGGAATGCGTTGATCTTGATCCCTAGTTTGTAGTAATTCGCCTAACTGTTTGACTCCCAGACGATTATTCCAAGTCAGAATGAAGGTTTTTTCAGCGTTAGAGCTAAATTCCCCATGAGTTGCTAAATGTACTACTCTAAAGGGACTTTTACTAATCTGTTTTTGGATAGATTCACTGATAAAGGTTTCATTAAGTAATGGTGTCGGATTCGATACCATTGTGGCAATTTTCTGAATTTCTCTTTCGACATTAGGTAGTGCTCGAAAGTTTTGAGTTTCCTTGCTTAAGCCCCCGATAAATACTTCTAACTGTTGACGTTTGAGGGGACGTGGGTCGAGAAGTTGTAGTCCAGGAGTGAGCGCGAGATTGTATTTCTCCATTAAATATTGCTTGCCATCATAGAGAACTGCCATAGGTAAGTTCCTTAGAGCCCCATCAAGCACAAACACTAAAGTTTGGATCTTATTGGCGGTGAGTTTCGCTTCAATGTCTTTGCCAATCAAGAGTTGGTAGACTTTTGCTGAGCTTGTTTGAATTTCGGTCTCAAGGGATGTCCGCCTTAGCGATCGCCATAGTGCACTCAAAAGCTGGTCGAGTTGCTCTTGAGAAATTTTACTCGTATGGTGAAAAAGAGAACGATTTGGCAGAGAAACAATTACCTCTAATCTGTCAGGCAAAACTATGGGGTAGATTACCGCAGCTGTGGGATCGACTTCATCAACTTGGGTGGCTCGACCCGTAAGGCAAGCTTCTTTAAAAAAATTATCTAGCTCTGCTAGTTGCAGAGATTCGATCGCTTTACGGGCAGCGATAAGATTTTCTTGGCTAACAGTTTTGCCATCTTCATGACGCATCAACAATCCTACAAGCTCACGATATACAGGTTCGACACTATCGCGAAAAGAAAACTGGATATCGGTATTACTCGAAACAAGGTCACCACGAATAGTAGTGAGGGTATGCACAGCCTCGTTATAGGCGGCGATCGCTTGGGAATATTTACCTTGCGCTTTCAGGATTCGTCCCAGTTGCCACTGCCAACGATAGGCGATATCAGCAGCATTATGGGTTTGGGCAAGCATGAGTGCTTTTTCAGTTAACTCCTTCGCTTCTGGTAGTTGTTGCGATTGCTCGTATAATTCCCCAAGGTAGCCGATCGCATAAGACTCGGCTCTCGGATCCCCCATTGTTTGTGCTTGTTGGGCTGCCTTGGCGAGTAATTGCGCCGAGACTTGGAGATCGCTTGAGGGTAACGTGCCTCCTAGTCGATCGTTAAGCTTGAGTTTGAGAAAACTCTGGGTAAAATTCACACTTGCATATACTGCGGCGCGGCTAGGAGGGAGATTTGGTAACTGAGATTGGATCGTTGTTAATAGGCTTGTGGCTGAATCAACTTTTTTTAAATCAATTTCCAACCGCAATTGGTTTAGTTGGGCTTTTATCTTAGTAATTGGACGTGTTGCGATTTGAGTGGCTTGTTGGTAATAGGCGATCGCCTCAACACTTTTTTGCTGACGGTAGGTGATATCTCCTGTGCTTGCAGCTTGTTGCTGACTAGAGGCAATGTTACCTAAGCTAAGAAGGATGTCGGCAATCATGGGGACATCGTTGATCTGTTGCGCGATCGCCAGACTGTCTTTCAAAATCTCTGTGGCTTCAATAAAATCTCCATTGAGTCTGAGGGTATCACCGAGATTGAGCAGACTCGAAAGTTTGAGGGTGGAGTTGGGAAGCTCTTTTAGTGACGATTGCACCTGTTGAAGCGTAGCCTTGGCTCTGGGATAGAGACCGAGCGATCGCATAGCCTGACTTTGATTAATTTTGCTGCGTATGGCTCCATCTTTATCTCCCGCCTGTAAATAAATTTGTTCGGCACTTTGCCAAGTGGTTAATGCTTCTTGAGATTGCCCCTGAGCAATTTGGAGACTACCTTGGATATTGAGTGCTTGAGCAAATAATTTAGGTTGTTGGGGATGCGATCGTAAAATTTCTAAACTCAGCAAAATTGATTGCTCTGATTCTTGCCAATGACCGAGTTGTTGATGGGCTAGCGCAAGATTTTGAGCAACAACAGCTTGATTGAGGCGATCGCCTTGTTTTGCATAGATATCAGCCACTTGTTGCCAATAGGCGATCGCTTGAGCATATTGCCCCGCTTGGTAATATTGCTTTCCTGCCTGCACCAGACTTACAGGATCATTCGTAACAGATTGCTGGACTGCTGGATTAGTGAAATTGGTTAGCTCTTTTGGCGAACCCGCGATGCTAGGTTGAGCATTGCCTCCTAAGCCTAGAATGAGCAAGGTCGTACAGATGCCAATACTGAGATAGCTCAGTAATTTACTGCTTTGGGGTTTGAGATTGAAAAGAAAATCCCAAGATAGCATAGAGTTTTTTAGCTTGAGGATTAGCATCTACTTTTATTTTGCACAGGAAAGCTCAGGTATTGCGGGACTGAGAGGACGAGCATCGGACATTAAGCGGAGAATGCCGCGACTATCCCTAGCGATCGCATTTGCCTCCACAATCACTTTAGGAACTACTTGATTTACTTCCTGTCTTGATGCTGAATTTGCTTCAAATCCTAAATTTTGACTATTTTGATTATTATTTTGATTATTGCTACTTGGTACGAGTTCAGATAACTCCACTAAAGGTTGTGTACTAGACAGCTCATCACTAGGACTCTTTGGTAAACCTCCTCGCCCCAAAATGGTAAAGCTACTATCTCGACTAGATAACTTCCCACCGACTCCACAGCTTTGACTAATTTGCCTTGATGGATCGCTGAGATTGACAGGTAAAGTGGTCAGACCTCGACTAGGATCGAGGGATGGAGTTGAAACAACCACATTTCCCTGCAATCCAAATTGAGAGCTAGCGGTAATATCGCTAAAGGAGGTCAGTTGAGGATGGAACTCAAACCCATAAATGGCATTAGTATTGATGTTGATATTGCCACCATTACCAGTAAATGCATTAGCAAAGATATTACTATTTTCGCCCTTAACCCCGACAATAAATCCCGCTTTAATATTGATATTGCCACCATTGCCCCCTGCATTTGCTGTCCCTGCGGTGGTAGTAATATTGCTGGCATAGCGCAAAAGCAGTATGGCTGGAACATTTAAGTTAATGTTACCTCCATTCGTATTCGCAGTTGAAGCAGTAATAGACGAACCATTGAGAAGCGAGAGATAATTAGATAGGATGCTAATATTGCCCCCAATTCCAGAACCAAGACTACCGACAGCAATAGTCGCCCCATCTTGGAGAATTACCGACTGCGGATCGATGCTGATATTACCACCATTCCCCTTAGAGCCTTTGGTTGTATTCGCAAATAAGCCAGTACCCGCAGTAAAGAGAATAGAATTACCAGATTTCAGATCGATATTGCCAGCTTTCCCATCACTACTAGTTTGAGCCGTAATCTGACTATTATTCTTGAAGGTAATATTCTGTCCTGCGTTAACATCAATATTACCTGCATTACCTTTGTTAGTAGTATTACTGAGGATTTGGCTATTGTTTTGAAAAATGATTGAGAGAGGACTAGTAATCAAAATATTCCCCGCAGGGTTGATCCCTTGGGTTGTACTCAAGATCAGCGTATTGTCAAACAATAAATTCTTTACTCCTGTAACTGTGACATCTCCCGATCGCCCAGATTGCCCTGTACCAAAAATTGTGGTGATGAAAGTATTCGGATCGTTAATATCATAGGCGCGTTTAGGGAAGTTAACAGTTTTGCTAGTAATGATCTGAAGACTAGCGATCGCCAAATCATCTACGCCCTTAATATTCACTGCTCCTGCTTGCCCAAAGGCTGATGATGTAAACAAACCGAGGTTGCTAATTTGATTTTTGGCAACTAAGTTAATGTCACCACCATTCCCACTACTCTCACCTAGCTTAGAAATAGAAAAGGATAATATATAACTGGTTAAGTCACTGATGATATTGCCATTGGGAGTAGATATTGATACTGTAGCGCCATTCTGAGAACCTGCTAAAGGAGCCAATGAGTAAGCGGACAAGGTTGAATTATTTAGGTAAATATTACCCAATTTAGAATATAGAGATATTGTTCCCCCATTCCGAGCATTTGCAGATTGCGCGAAGGAGTAGGAGTACAGAGTCAAATCATTCAGTGTAATATCTCCCGAAGTAGTAGCTAAGGAAATTTTGCCACCATTACCAGCATATTCTAATTTTGAAGATGCGTAGGAAGCTGTAGAAGAATTTAATGGAGCTTTAGATAGAGAAATATTGCCAGAATTGGAAGCTAACGAAAAATTACCGCCATTACCAGATGACTTAGAGCCTGAGTAAGTACCTGTGTCTAAGTAAGTACCAGTATCTCCAAAATAACTCCTAGCATCCCTAATTAAGATATTGCCAGAATAAGTGGCAATAGATGCATTACCGCCATTCCCAGCGCTACCTAATGCTGATGCAACTGACGGAGATTTCCAGAGTGGACGATTAACCGTAATATTGCCAGAATGTGAAGTAAGAGAAACATCTCCTGCATTAGCTGAATTCCCATTGTAAGTAAACGAGGAAGTTTCAAAATATATATTATCAAAAGTAATATTCCCAGAATAGGAAGAGAAAGAAATTTTACCTCCATTCCTTGCATTTCCTGACAAGGTAAAAGAGTCGGTATAGAGGTCTGATTTCATTGTGATATTCCCCAAATAGGATGAAATAGAAATCGATCCACCATGACCTGCATTACCAATATTTGGCTCTGAGTAACTGATTAAGTCAGAGTTAAGGGAAATGTCTCCACGACCATAGATGCGAATGTCTCCAGCTTGAGCACCTACAACATTTGTGCCAACATCAATTACTTGTGTTGAGATTTTGCTCGGGGAAGTATGGGGAGTAAACTGGTTTGTTAATAGTACTAATCCACTGGGTTGAGTAATGCGAATATTCCCATTTACAGTGATATCAGATCTAGTCACAGGATTACTATAGGCGGAACTAGAATTAACAGTACCTACACCTACGGGACTGCTTGGCAAACCTCCCAACTGCGACCAATCCACCCCCGATCGCACATCTAAAGTTGCTTGCTGGCTACCATCAATGGTTATTGGAATTTTGATCGGGACAACATCCTGTACTGTCCCATCGCTATTTTTGATAGCTTGATAGTCAGTCAAAGAGAATCTAGCTAGATCGGCATAGCTTTTCGTGGCATTAAATAGGCTGGCATTACTAGGATTGATTGTCGTGCTTGTGCTGCCTGTGCCCGTGATCGTCACATTGCCTAGAGTCACGCTCCCCCCAGCTAAAATATGTAGCGATGCTCCCGTATAGTTACCTAAAGTCACATTCCCACTTGCTAGAATTACGGGATCTTTGGGGCTGATTAAGTTACCGAGAGTGCGATCTAACTTCTCAATTTTTAAGTTTCTCCCAGCATAGAAATGGGCATCACCAATGATCGGATTTGCCGATCGCAAGATCATATTGCTTCCTGACCAAAAGCCGCTGCGATCATGGTTGAGGGCAAAAATATCGACTAATTTATTTCCCTGTATCCTCAGAGATCTACCTGCAACTGCCCAAAAAGGATTGTTAGCGCGATCGCGAATTTGAACTGTATCTTGCGCTTTTAAAATTAAATCTCGTCCTGCCTGCAACTGTCCCTGTAAATTCAGCTTGTCAGCATTGAGAATTAAATCTTGTCCCGTTGAGAGATTACCCTGATTGGAAATCGTAGCTCCCATATTACTACCACCATACTGTAATCCAGGGATAATGCTAGTTGTTAGCAAAGGTGGCGCTTGGGGATTGGTAGCACTAAATTCACTACCATCAGTTAACTTGAGATTGCTAGCAGTGCTGCCCACAAAAGTACCACCAATCTCTAATTTTGCCTTTGTCCCAAATGTAATGCCGTGGGGATTGAGAAGAAATAAATTAGCATTACCATTGGCTCTAATTAGTCCATCGATACTGGAGGCAGAGTTCCCCGTTACTCGCGTCACAATATTTTGGATATTAGAAGCATTATTAAAATAAGCAGTATTATTAATCGGAACAGAGAAGTCTTGAAAACTATGATAGAGGTTTACACCTCTAGTTGTCCCCCCAGTAATTGTATGCGTTAATCCACTTTTAGTTACTACCGATTTAATTGGTAGAGTTTGATCAGGAACAATCTGAGCATTAGCAGCAAATATTGCGGCATTCCCTCCTATCAAGGCTATCCCAGAAATATAGATATTGCGAAGAGTGAGTTGCATAACTTCAATCCATCTTAGTAGCTATTTAAGAAATCCAAGGCGGATATCCAAGAGTTATAAATAATGCTGAATATAGCGCTTTACAAGCAAGCGAGGTAAATAGGGTTGTTTCCCCGCCTTCGGCGGGGAAACAACCCTGTACTTCACTAGGTTGGTAAATGCTATATATGAGTTTTTAAATATTAGTTTTTGATATATTTCTCGATCCTATAGCAATAATTTTGTAATTAGTAGCTGGGCATAATTAAAAAACAGAGTCAAAAGCTGTAGCGCACGCGCAGCGAATGCTACAGCTTTTTTGTTTTTATATTTAATTACGTCTAGCTACTTCAAAGAAGTGGTGAGGTTTTTGATAGCAATATTTTAGCAAAACATCACTTTAAGTTTAATCTAAGAGGATTATAAAACTGCTTTATCCAAAAGGGAAAATAAGTAATAAAATACAACCCTATTCACCCTATTTATAGTTTTTTAACGAAAACAGGGAGTGATTATCGTGAAAGTGTTTTATAGGTGTTTTTCTAAGGGACAAGAGGTAGGGATATATCTGTTTATCCTAGTGATCGCTGTGAATTTCCATACGCAAGCGATCACTACTCAAGCTGTGCCACTTTCGCCAAAAGTTACTCAAACTGCACCATTGCCTCCTAAATCAGTCATTCCTAACGATCTTGCACCTAAACCGCAAGTCCCCAAGGAGCCTGCTAAGCTCCCACCTCCCGATCGCCTATTACCTCCTCAAAAAGCACCAACTTCGCCATCTCCCAAATTTCCTCTCAATAACAATTCAGAATCAATCACTGTTAAAAAATTTGAGGTGATTGGCAGTAGTGTTTTTAGCGATCGCGATCTGGAAGAAATTACCAAACCCTACCTGAATCAGTCAATTTCGATTGTTGAATTATTGCAAATTAGAACAAAGATTACGAAACTTTATCTAGATCGGGGTTACATTACCTCTGGTGCATATTTACCAGAGCAGGACTTACAGAAGGGAATTGTCAAAATCCAAGTTGTTGAAGGAGGACTTGCGGAAATTAAGGTCACGGGATTGAGCAGACTGAATGAAGACTACATCAAATCTCGTCTCGCGATCGCCACTGGTAAACCCCTAAATCGCAATCGTCTCCTCGAAGCCTTACAACTCCTCCAAATCAATCCGCTCATTGAGAATATATCTGCTAATTTATCGCCAAGTCTCCAAGCGGGATTAAATGACTTAGAAGTTAAGGTGACAGAGTCTCCCACCTTTAGTCTACCGATTACCTTTGATAACAGTCGTACCCCAAGCGTTGGTTCTGAGCGTCGTCAAATCCAACTGAACGAAGCTAATTTAACAGGACTAGGAGATCGCTTGAGTCTCCTCTATAGCAACACTAATGGCAGCAATGCTTTTGATGTGAGTTATACCATCCCCTTCAATCCCTATAATGGCACGATTGGCTTAAGCTTTGGGACTTCATCGAGTAATGTCATCGAACCACCTTTTAACATTCTCGATATTACCTCTAACTCCCGCAATTACGAACTAACATTACGCCAGCCTGTCTTCCAAAATGCTGCCCAAGACCTTGCTCTCGGAATGTCCTTGAACCACCGCCAAAGCTCGGCATCCTTACTAAGTGGTCTGATTCCTTTTCCTTCCCTTGGCGCTGATGCGGATGGTCAAACGAGGGTGACAGCGCTGCGTTTTTTTCAAGAATATGTCCAACGTAGTGCAGAAGAGGTATTTGCGGCGCGATCGCAAATTAGCTTAGGGCTTAATGCTTTTGGTTCAACCATTAACTTGACTGCTCCAGATAGTCAGTTTGTATCTTGGCGAGGACAGACACAATATGTAAGATTATTAGCCCCTGAAACTCTGCTCTTATTGCGCACCGATCTCCAACTTAGCGATCGCCCATTGTTATCGCAAGAACAAATTAGTTTTGGTGGACAAGATAACCTAAGAGGATATCGCCAAGATGCTTTACTTAGTGATAATGGTTTACTACTATCTGCTGAAATGCGGATTCCTGTACTACGAATACCTGAAATTAGTGGGCTTCTTCAAGTGGTTCCCTTTTGGGATTTTGGGACAGTCTGGAATCACCAAGCAGAAACAAACCCTGATCCGAGTACCCTTGCTTCATTAGGGATGGGATTACGCTTTCAAATGAGTGATCGCTTAACCATCCGCCTTGATCTTGGTATTCCCTTGAGCCGCATTTTTGCCGAGAAAAAGACTTTGCAGGAAAATGGGATTTATTTCTCAATATTGACCAATCCATTTTAAAATCTATTCATGTGGAGCAATCTTAAAAAAAGGATTTGGAAGTGTAAAGAATTTTTTGTAATTATTCCTGTAACTACAGGAATTTTGCTGGGAATTCGCTTTATGGGACTTCTTCAACCCTTAGAGCTGGCTTTTTATGACTTATTCTTTCAATGGCGACCATCTGAACCCGTAGATGACCGCATCGTGATTGTGGAGATATCTGAATCTGACATTCAAAATTTTGGTTATCCTATCTCTGATGAGACCCTCACCAAGCTTCTCAATGTAATCAAACAGCAACAACCACGGGTAATTGGATTAGACATCTATCGAGACTTACCAGTACCTAAGACCTATAGCCTTGGTTATCAAGAACTCGTCAAGGTATTTGAATCCACCCCCAATCTGATTGGCATTCGCAAAGTGATCGCCAATCGCGAAGGTAGTGGCGTTGCCGCCTCACCAATTCTGCAACAGCGCAACCAAGTAGCTGCTAATGATTTTCCACCCGATAATGACGGTAAAATTCGGCGAGTGCTGCTATCACTTAAAGATCAACAGGGCAAAACAGTCACCAGTTTAAGTGCTGCCCTTGCACTGCAATATCTCCAAAAAGAAAACATTAAACTGGAAGTGCTTGACCCAAAAGCCCAGAAATATCAATTAGGTAAAGCGATCTTTGTGCCTATGCAAGAAAATGATGGCGGCTATGTGCAGCAGCAGTTAGGCGGCTATCAAATACTATCGAACTTTCGCAATTTTCAAGACGGATTCCGCTCTGTCTCCTTAACCCAAATTTTAAAGGGTGATATTCCTCAGGACATTTTTCGCGATCGCTTGATTTTGATTGGCGTTACTGCCGAAAGTAACACCGATTATTTTATTACCCCTTACAATAGTACGATTTTAGGCAATTCTTTTCCAGTTACTAGCGGTGTAACCCTCCATGCCAATATTAGCAGTCAATTAATTGCCCAAGCCCTTGATGGTAGACCTATTTTGCGAGTTTGGCCAAAACCGATAGAATCACTCTGGATTGCGCTCTGGGCAGTTTTTAGTGGCTTAATATGCTGGAAGCGTTACAATTATCGACCCATCATCCAATCAAAATTTGCATTCCGTATTCCTTGGATTACCATCGCGATCACGAGTTTAGGTGGCATTCTCTTTATTTCGAGCTATTTAGTCTTTTTATGGGGATGGTGGATTCCGATCGTTCCTACATTGCTTGTGCTATTTGGTTCGGCGGCTGTTGTCTCAGGCTACATTGCCCTTAGTGCTAACGAAACACGTAAACGTGCCATCCTCTCAGTTATTCCTGATCTGATGTTCAATGTCAGTGTTGACGGCATTTATTTAGGACAGATTAACTATGATCGCAACATTGAGGTGCTCTATCCAGACTTTGATAATATTGGTAAGCATCTCTCGCAAATCTTGCCGCCCGAAATTTGCGATCGTCATCTGTTTCATATCCAGCAAGCATTAAGCACGGGCAAAGTACAAGTATACGAGCAGCAAATCTGTATAGATGGTAATTGCCAAGATGAAGAAGTCCGCATCGTCGTCAGTGGTGCTAATGAAGTCCTATTTATGATCCGCAATATTAGCGATCGCAAAAAAGCCGAGATAGCTATTTATAACAAAAATACTGAGCTAGCTAAGACCTTAGAGGAACTTAAAACTACCCAAAAGCAACTGGTCGAATCAGAGAAATATGCATCCCTCGGTAGCATGGTGGCGGGAATCGCCCATGAAGTGAATACCCCCGTTGGTAATAGCCTTATGGCAGCTTCGATTTTGGAACATGCGACCCAGCAATTTAATGCGGCTTTCAGTCGTGGTGAACTGAAAAAATCGAGCTTACAAGCATATTTAGATAAAGCCAAAATCAGTAGTGAAATTCTCTTATCTAATTTACAAAGAGCTGCCGAATTGATCCAAAACTTCAAGCAGGTTGCCGTCGATCAATCTAGCCTAGAGCAACGTAGTTTTTCCGTAAAAGGCTATATCGAAAAGATTTTGATCAGCTTAGCTCCGCAAATCAAATATACTCCCCATCAAGTAGTCGTCCAAGGCAATGCAGAGATCGTTATCCAAAGCTATCCGGGGGCATTGTCGCAGATCGTTACTAATTTAGTAATGAATTCTCTAACCCATGCCTATTATGGATTAGAAAAAGTAGGACATTTGCAATTTGAAGTAGCACAGCAAAATGACAAAGTAATAATCATTTACTCCGACGATGGCAAAGGTATTCCTATGGAGAGCTTACCTAAAATTTTTGATCCTTTTTTTACGACAGCTAGGAATTCTGGAGGTAGTGGCTTAGGACTACATATTATCTATAACCTCGTAACCCAAAATCTCAAGGGCAATATTCTTTGCAAGAGTGAGGTTGGTATCGGCACAAAATTTATAATCACATTGCCTCTAAGTCTGCATGACTGATTTCAGGAGGTAGTCCTAAAAAGGAAAGGATGAACATAGAGGGAGAGAATCATTGTAGTGATGGATAAAATTCCAAATAGCACCAATATGATTTTCTAACTTTTTAGAAAAAGCCAGAGTTTTCCTAACCAGACGCGATACTCTTTGCCTGAGGGTGCAATTAAACCTTTCAATATAGCTAGTTTTACCCGTTTCTTTACCCACAGGTCGATGACGCTTACTTGGGAGAACAGTCGGATAAGCTGACCAGAAATCACTGTATAGCTGCCGCCAAGTGTATCAGGACATAAACCCCACGAATAGGAAGGCGGCGCTTCGCGCCGCCTTCCTATTCGTGGGGTTTGCTTTTGTCCTAACACAAGTGACCGCAGCTATAACAGACAGCACACTGACGATAGACAGGAGGCAGAGAATCCCATAACTTCTGAGCTGATGCGCCAGAGTGATCGCCAATATAGCAACCAACAATTTCACGAGTCTCAACATCAAGCGCATACCCACCATTGATTGTCGGTGTTATCGACAAATGACCATAATTCATCGAGACTGTCAAGAAAAATGTGTAAAGTCTAGAAACTAGAGTGAGAGACTATCCTCGAAGAGGATGGCAAAGCGATTAAGAGCAGGCTTCCAATCGCGAATGGGCATAGTCCATTTCTTAGAAATATTCCGCATCGCCAAATAGACCAACTTGAAAGCAGCATCGTCAGTTCGACAAGCTCACTGACCACAGCGGGGAAAATCTGTTGAGATTTAATCACCTTCCGCAAACTGCTATTCATCGACTCAATGGCATTGGTGTTATAAATGGCCGTGCGAATCTCAGGAGGGAAAGCAAAGAAAGGGATAATGTTCGCCCAATGACTGCGCCAAGATTTGGAGATTGATGGATATTGCTTGTCCCATTTTTCAGAAAAGAGTTCGAGATTAAACTCCGCCTCAGATTCAGTAGCTGCACTGTAAATAGCCTTGAGGTCAGCACAAACTTGCTTGCGTGGTCAGTGAGCTTGTCGAACTGTTGCTTTAGTTTGGACTAATAGGCAGGAATGAGAGAGAAACAAAAAGACACGAGAAAA
>VFQS010000527.1_pt1 | contig 41766 bp, 31 predicted proteins | sample 3512361 | NCBI WGS metagenome assembly VFQS01 (sample SAMN10412375, study PRJNA504923) | tailings metagenome | isolation source: Relicate 1 Philex TSF3 active mining | place: Philippines
AATAATAATAATAATACTACTACTAATAATAATGATAATAGCACTACTACTAATAATAATGATAATATTGATATTTCTTTATGTAATACTCCTTTAAAAAATAATAAAGGAATTTGTCAAAATAAAGGAAGAGTAAAATATAATGGAAAATGTGGAATACACAAAAATTATTAAAGTATATTTTGTTAATAAAATAATTATTTTATTAATAAAATATGCTTAAAAATAAATATAAAAAAAATATTATAAATATAAAAAGAATTAAAAATAGTAAATTAAAATAGTAAAATTAAAAAATGAGTTCATTTATGTGTAATATATGTGCGGAAGATATAACTGATTTATCTAAAAAAATCGTTTTAAAATGTAATCCTCAACATATTTATTGTTATGATTGTATTTATGAATGGTATTTTAAAAATAAAAATAATAATTATACATCGAGTTCTGGAAATGAATATAAATACGCAACATGTCCAATATGTCAAAAAGATGGTGGATTTTTACCTATTTTAGATGGACAAATTGGAATAGAAAACGTTCATTTTGAAAAGAAGATTAAACATATTTCGGGAAATTTTCACAAATATTGTATGTGTTATGATAAGTCGATTAATGGAAATTATTATGGATGTAATTTATACGCACATAAATCTATTATGACACCAAATAATAATGCTTTATTATTATGTAATTCACATTATTTTAATTATTGTAGTGGTTCAGGAACATATATAAAAGAGAGTGATAATAAATATATATATATGGAATCAATATTTGGGAAAAAAGATTGTATGGTTCTTCTTAAAAATGGTAATAAATGTAATGGAAACGCAAATCCTTTAAAAAATGGAAATTATATTAATATTGAAAAAAATGGAAATAAATATAATGTATGTAAAAAACATTTTGATGACTTTCATTTAAATAAAAATATTATTATAAATGAATTAGATGAAAATGGAAATAATAAAATATTAATTAAAAATGAAGAAATATGTAATGAAAATATTTGTGGAGCACTATTAGCTTCTGGTGGAAATTGTAAAAAGAAAGGTAATCCATTATATGATGGTAAATGTGTTTTACATAAAAGTAAGAAAGAAGAGAATAAGATAAAAGAAGATATAAATGAAATGAAATCAAAATTTAATAAATTATATAATGAATTAAATAATACTTTACAAAATTTCCAAAGCAATATTCAAAATACATATGTCGAAAAATTACATAATATATTAGATGAAATTAATAAAAATGTTTCAAATATTGATAAAGAAAAGAATGATTTAATATATTTAACAATAAATGAACGTATTAAAGAATTTAATAATATTTTAAATATTATATTTAAAAAGAGTAATGAAGATGATATTGATACAATAGATAATATTGATACAATAGATAATATTGATACAATAGATAATATTGATACAATTGAACTATTAGATAATGAAATAAAAGAGAGTATAATAAAAAAAGAGATTAAAATAGATTTATATGATACAAACATTAAAATAAGTCCTTATTGTAATGTTTTAATGAAAAATGGTAAATTATGCACCAGTATCGCAAATGTTTATTATAATTTAAAATGCACTAAACATCGAAACGACCATTATGTAAAAGAGAAATTAACAAATAGTGATGAAACAATTAAAAAAAAAAGTAAATAAAAAAGTGAATTAAACCAAAAGCGTAAAAATAATAATTTTCTGATACAAAAAAATTAGTATATTTAATAATCTCTTCAATACTCTTCTCATTACTTGTTATTATAGGTATTTTATAATAAGATGGATATATTATTAACTCTTTATTTTCATTACTATTTTTTAACTCTTTTATATATTCTAAACGACGCACATATGATTTATTTATATATATTAATATTTGACATAAATTTAAAAAGAAAAATATAAAATAAAATGGTAATACATTTTTATTATAAAAAAGTTTTAAATAAAAGATTATATGAAACGCACTATGATTAAAAAATTTCATTATTTTATATGATGTTATATCATTACTATATTTTATTAAAGCATTTTTATTTATTAAATCTCCACTTTTACCACATGCATAAAAAGCTTCAATAAAAAATAACGTAAATAAAAATGATTTATTTGTAAATGATTTCGAATATAAATATATGAAAAATGGCTGTAAATAATAAAATAATTGCGGTTTTAATAATATTTTCCTATTTTCTTTATTACAATCTATTATATAATTTTTATAATAATATAAAAAAAATTGCGTTAAATATTTACTTATCATTATACTATTATAATATACTATTATAATAATATTTAATATTTTTTATATTTTTACACGGGCAAAGACTTTTAATACACATATTATTTATAATACACATATTAAGAAGCCCAAAAATAATAACTATTATTTAATAAATATGCTTTTATATCATCTTTTATATCATCTTTTATAGTATTATTGATTTTTTTATGAAATTATATTACTTTTTATATTACTATTTTTATATTTAATTATTTACGTATTTCTTTTTTAAGTATAAATAAAAATTGATTTATTTATAAATATAATATTGTTTAAAGTAAATAATATTATAAATATAAAAAATATTAAAATATAAAATGTCTGAAATTGCTGAAACTACTACTACTAATAATATTCCTGACCCAAAGCTCATTCAAGAGCAAACGTCAAAGATTATTGAAGAACGTAGAGCTCGTTTTAATAAAGCTTATGAATTAGCTATTGAAGATATTGTTAAAGGTGCAAATGAAAAGATTAAATTACGTAGTGAAAAAGGTTTTTACAGCGCAATTCTTTACTCTTTTCATTTTAATAATGATAAAGAAGCAGAATTCGACTACGAAAATAACAAAATCAAGTTTGGAGGAGTTTTTCTTCGAGATATGATTAGTAAAGGTTATATTCCTTTTTTCCGTAAATTAGACGCTCATTTTAATATTAATGAAAATAAAGGTTATCATTGTGGGTTCTTTTTTCAAAAGAAAGAACAAACATACAACATTTATGTTTCATGGGCTCCAAAAGAAAACCAAAAGAGAAATTTTCAACATAATGAACCAAAATTAGTTGAAGGTTTTAAACTTTATAGACCACACGAACCAAAATCATCACATAATCACTCTATTCAAAATAATAGAGGAGGTCGTGGTGGTAGAGGTGGTAGAGGTGGCCGCGGTGGCCGTGGCGGAGATAATCTTTAATAAAGATTAAAGATTAAAATTATTTATTTTTATTTATTTAAAATTAAAAATTAAATATAAAAGAAAATAACTATTATAAAATAAAAATTAAAATGTTTATAAAAAATAATTTTTTAAGAAGTAATTTATTAAAACCTAATTTATTAAAAAATATTAAAAATTTTTCTTCTAACCCTCATTCTAAATTAGATGAAGAATTTTTATTAGGAATTTCTTATAAAAAATATATATATGGTATTGGTGCTACATTTTTAACCACTTCTTCTTATTTATATTATAAAATGAGGAGTAAAAGTTTTTATAAATATAAACCATATAAATCAATGTTTGAAGCATGTACAATAGGATTAATTAGTGCACCACTTTGGCCTATACTATTTTTCCCAGCATTTGTTTATGTTTCATCAAATGAATTATCTTTATTAGTAGAAAGATTAGATGAAGAGTATGAAGCAAAAATGAAAAGAAAAGAGATAGAAGAAGAAAAATAATATTTTATAATAAAAAAAAAATAAAGTATAATAATATTTTCAAAAAGAATATATTATTTATAGTTAAAAATTAACATTTCTCTTTTCACATGAAGTAATTAAATTATTTAATAAAATATGTTTATTATATATTTTTCTATAAAAATTTTTAACAATATTTTTACTTTTATTTTTATTTTCTCCATAACTTTCCATTTTGGCATCGCATAAAAATAATTCTAATTCATTAAATTCTGAAAAATCATAATTTTCAATATGTTTCAATTTATCTTTATATGATATATTTGACGAATAATCAATATATTCACATATATCTATAATAAAAGAATTATATTCTAAATAATATTGAATTTGTTCTCTTTTAGATATTTTAGGTTTAAGTAAGCAACTAAACATTTTTTATTAAATTTATTTTAATTATTTTATTATTATAATAATAAAATAATTCTTATTTATCTTTTTTTATTTTTCATTTTTTTTATTATATATTTACGTTTAATGGTTTTTTTCAACAAATGCTAACTCCTCATCAGTATTTACTCCATATATTTTATTATTCATATCACGCGGAATTAAATATAATAATACTTCATTATTTTCTTTTTTCCTTATTTCATCAAATATTGACGTTAAATAATATTCATTTGCTTTATTATTATTATTTATTTTACCTAAATAAGTATGTAATACTATATTACTAAAATAATATATTCCAGCATTTATTTCCTTTGTTTCCCGTTCTTCAATATTTACACAATCTTTCTCTTCCACTATTTTCAAAAAAGCACGATCTTTTGACCTTTCATTTTTACGTATTATTCGTCCATAATTTGTTGGATTATCTAATAATGCCGTTATTATTCCCATTTCATACTTTTCTTCCATTGCTTTTTTTATAAATTCACCCAATAATTCCGCTTTAATATTTGGCATATCTCCATTTAATACTAATGTGCTTTTACTCTTTTCTAAATTAGGTAATACACATTGTAAAGCACCACCTGTTCCATTACTTTCACGCTGTAATACAAGTTTCACTTTCGCTAAAACTACTAAACGGCTCTTTTGTAATATTGCTTCAATTAATGATACACTTTGCGGATTTACCACTATAAATATTTCATCACATTGAATTCTACTACATTCTTCTAATATATGTAATAACATCTCTTTCCCACGAACTTTATGTAAAACTTTTGGAACTGTTTTGTTATTCATACGACTTCCTTTACCACCTGCTAATATAACAATTTGCAAACCTCCTTTTTTTTCAACAACATTTTGAGGTTGTTGAATATTCATAGGCATTCCATTAAAATTCATAAACATTTTTATTTATTACATATTTTTATGTTAATTTCTTTTATATTAAAAAAATATTAATAAAATATATAAAAATAAAATATTATAATAAAATACTAAAATAAAATACTAAAATAAAATATTATAATAAAATATAAAAAGTATAAAAATGAGTGATATGATAATTTATATGAATGATTATTATTTTAATCAATATGAAAATAAAAATGAATTAAATGATTATGAAAAGTATATTATACGAAAAATAGATAATAATATAAATGAAATAAAAGAATATTTTTTTGAAAATGAAGAAGGATTTCATATTTGTTGTGGAATAATTACTTCATCAATTATGTTATCTTCTTTTGGAATTATTTTTTAATAAAATCAATATTTTTTATATCTTTATAATATATAGTATATTATTATGATACCTCATTTATCAAAAAATGATTTAAATATGTTTTATAAATATTTAAATAAAAGTCATATTTATTTTGAATATGGTTCAGGTGGTTCAACATATCAATCATTTTTAAGAAATAATATTATAAAAATTTATTCTGTTGAAAGTGATTTAGATTGGCATAATAAATTAAAATTTGTATTAAAAAATAATCCAAAAGTAGATTTTATTTATAATGAAATGGATACATTACCAAATAGTTGGGGACACGCAGGTCCAAATGCCACTAATATTCAAAAAATAAATTATAGTAATCAATTAGGATTATTACCACAAAATATATGTAATGCTATTGATTTAATACTTATTGATGGACGATTTCGTGTTGCATGTTGTTTAAAAGCATTTAATTTAATAAATGATAATTGTATAATTGCTTTTGATGATTTTATGGGAAGACGTGAATATCATGTTGTTTTAAAATATTTTGATATAATTGAAAAGACAAAAGATAATAGAATGGTTATTTTAAAGAAAAAAAAAAGTATAGAAAAGATTGAAAATGAAATTATTGAAAAATATGAACTTATTTCTAATTAAATATTATTTTATTAACATATTTTCAATATAAAAGAGTTATTCTAAAATAAAGTAATAATAAAAAATATTAAAAATGTTTTGTAATAATATAGAAGCACAAAAAAATAAAATGAATAATGATTTAATTCAAAAATTAAAATCAACTGATTATAAAAAATTACCACTCTTCTCTTTCAAAGATAAAGTTATTATTGCTCGTATTGTTGATGTTTATGACGGTGATACATGCACAATTTTATTTGAATACAATGGTGAAATTATGAAATATAAATGCCGTTGTATGGGTTATGATTGTGCTGAAATGAAGCCTAAAAAAGATGACCCAAATCGCGACCAAGAGAAAGCATTAGCATTAAAAGCTAAAAATCGCTTTATTGAATTAATTGGTGGAGATGGAGCCATAGTCCAAATCAAATGTTTAGAGTTTGATAAATATGGTCGCATTTTAGGATATCTTTATCCTTTAAATAGTGATGTAGAACATGATGAATCAATAAATAGTGTAATGATACGCGAAGGTCATGGAAAGGCTTATGAAGGTGGAACAAAAGAAGAATGGTAAAAGAAACCCCTTTGGGCTACAAAGTAGCTGGCCTTTGGGCTCTTTTTAACTTCCTGCTTATTGTATATTATAAAATTGATATTATATGTTTAAAATAAATAAAAAATATATTTTTTATAAATAAAGTTATTTATAAAAATGGTTCAAATAATTATAACAGGAGGAAGTGGTTTAGTTGGTTCAGCAATTAAAGAAGTAATTTCAAAAGAGTATGATTTATATAAAGATTATATTTTTATTTTTCTTTCTTCAAAAGATGTTGATTTAACAAATTATGAAAGCACATATAACATTTTTAAAAGTTTATTAAAAGAAGAAACATATATTATTCATTTAGCAGCAAATGTAGGTGGTTTATTCAAAAATCTCAACAATAATGCTTTAATGTTTGAAACAAATATGAATATAAATATGAATGTTTTAAAAGCAAGTCATAACTTAAATATTCAACGCGTTGTTTCTATTTTATCAACATGTATTTTCCCAGATAATGTTTCTTATCCTATTACTGAAAATATGCTTCATAATGGCGCTCCTCACTACTCAAATTGTGGTTATGCTTATGCTAAAAGAATGCTTGAAGTTCAATCAGAATTATATGTTAGAGATTTTAATCGTGATTATATATGTGTTATTCCAACAAATATTTATGGAAAATATGATAATTTCCATTTAGAAGATGCACATGTAATTCCTGCATTAATTCATAAATGTTATTTAAATAAAATGGAAAATAAACCATTTGTTGTAATGGGAAGCGGAAAACCATTGCGACAATTTATTTATTCAACGGATTTAGCAAAATTGATTTTATGGAGTTTATTTACATATAAAGAAAGAGAAAATATTATTTTAAGTGTAAGTGAAGAAGATGAAGTATCTATTAAAGATGTAGCATTATTAATAGCACAAAAGATGAATTATGCGGAAAATTTGATTTTTGATACTTCACAAAGTGATGGACAATATAAAAAGAGTGTTTCTAATCAAAAATTAATGAAATTATATCCAAATTTTGAATTTACAAAAATAGATATTGGATTAAATGAAACAATAAATTGGTTTTTAGAAAATTATGAAAATATACGAAAATAAAATATATTTTTATTTATAATTATTATATTTTTAATAAATAGTTATTTATTAAAGATGATATCAAAAAAATCATTTTTAAATTTTTTATTTATAAATACTTTCTTCCTTTCATACGGATTTTTTGAATATATTTATTTTTTTTATTTTAATTTTATCTTTTTTAACTCTTTTTTAGAAAAATTATTATTTATTTATATTTTTAGAAATACTTTTTTATACATTTTTTTAGAAATAGCTACCAAAAAATATAATTATATAAATAAAAATATTATTAATAATAACAATTTTGAATTAAAATATTTTATTCAAGCATCACTTTTCGACACCTTTAATCAATACTTTTTATTACACATACTTTTTCTCCATAATAATAATAATTCACTTTTTCATTACAATGATTTATTTTTATTTATTTTTAAATCTTTTTTTATAGAAATTATTTTTGACTTTTTCCATTATTTATTTCATTATATAGAACATAAAAATAAGTTTTTATATAACAATTTTCACAAAATTCATCACAATCATCATAGTCCAACATTTATAACAACATATCATCATCATATAGGTGATTTAATATTAACAAATACAATACCATTATTTTTAGCACTATATATTTCAAAACAATTTTTTAATATTTCATCTTATTTATTTTTTGTATTATATATTTCAAAAGTTTATTTAGAATTATGCGGACATAGTGGAAAAGATAATAAAAAAAGTGGGTCTTTCGTCCAATTTATTTGGCTACCACAATTTTTAAATATTGAATTATATACAAACGATCATTATAATCATCATAAATATAATAATTGTAATTATAGCAAACGCTTCTCTTTATATGACAAAATTTTTAATACATACAAAAAAGATGATTAAAAAGATTTATCCATTTATAAATTTTATTTATTCATTTATAAATTTATCAAAAATAGAATATAATTCCCCACTATTTTTCATTTCAACTAATGATAATCTATTTTTCTTAAAAATAATTACATTAGGGAATTCTTCAATATGACTACAATGACTTATATGATGTGAATCATTTATATCTTTAACATTTGTATCACCAAATATATAATATTTAGTGCTATTATTTATATATTTTTTTATATCTATATATTTTTCATCATATTTTGACATATTATTTTTATTTTTTAATATTGTTTGAGGAATAAATGCTATAACTTTATTTACATTTAATAATGAACCAAATAAAATTGAAGCATAGCCTCCTGATGATGTTCCACAAAAGATTACATTATCATAATCTTTTATCTTTTCACGTAAATATAACACTGTTTCATCAATATTTGATGAAATACTACTTATTCCTTTATGATAATTTATTTGTGATTTATCAATATAAAATATTTTATCAATATTTTCAAAATATGTATTCAAAAAATTTAAAAATTCAAATGGAAGAATTCCACCAAATTTTAATGATTTTCCTCCAAATGAAATTATTAACGTTTTACTATCTTTTTTTATTATATATTCACTACTCATTTTTTATCTTTTATTATTACTATTATATTAGAAATATATAACAAAATTATTATATATAACATAATTATTATTAAAAATAAATTATAAAATTTTTTTTGGCAAATACTTTTAATACTCATTTTATTAAATCAACATTTTTCAAAAAAAAACATTTATTATCTTTCCATTCAACACATATTGGTAATACTTTAACACCAACTTCAACAGCATCATAAACAGCTTTTTGATATATTGGGTCTAATGACGATGGCTTAAAAAATGCGACATCATTTCGCTGAATTAAAAAGAGTAAAAGACACTCAATTTCAGGATTATTTTTATGAATATGTGCTAAATGATTAACATGTTTCAAAGCTCGCTCTGAAACAGCTTCTTTTTTATTTTTTCGGTAACCGTCTGGGAAGATCGCAATCTTTTTATTAAAATCATATGAAGATAAATCCATTTTCTTTCGCTCTTTTTCTGATACATCAACAACATCAGCTAATGGAACATTTTTTACCTCACAATAAACTTTTTTTCCATTTTCTGATATAAATGTATAATCAAAACGAGATTTATCAAAATCATCATTAACAGTAACTTCGGCTTTTAATTCACTTATATTTTGATATTCAACAATCTTATTTTGTAAAAATAATTCTTTAACAATAGGATTTGCTAACATTGGATTTACACCTATAACATTATTATTTTCTTGTATAATGTTATGAATTACATATTTTGATTTATTTGTTGTTGAAGTGGATTGAGAACAATATACAAAAACATTCGAAGAAATCAACCCACAACATCCCAAAGCAGGACTATGAGCCATAACATTCTCTTCAATAATGTTATTCTCGTCATCATATACAATAATATCAGCTAAATATGGGGAACGACAAACGACTGATGGTCGTGCAATTATTCGTGATTTGTAAAGTTTTGGTAAAGTATAAATAGGTGTTTCCATTTTTTAATTTATTCTTTTTATAAAGAATAATAATTATTATTTTTATTTAAATCATTTTTTTTATTTCTTTTATAAAATAAAATTTTATTTTATAATATTTTTAAAGGCAAACTCTTATAATACATATATTTTAATTAAATAGAGTTTACAAATTTAACCTTTTCTTTCTTCTTTTCTTCAACTTTTTTAACTTCTTCTACTTTCTTAACTTCTTCTACTTTTTTTACATCTTCGACCTTGGGTTGTTGAGAAGCATCAGGAATAACTTGTGCTTGGTGAAGAATATGTTCCATAAAATTTCCTTTAAAGTCATATGTACCAGTATGAGTTAATTGTCCTGTAATATCAGCCCAAATTTCACCACCAATATTTAACCAACGCTCACAGAAAAGATAATCTTCTGATAAATATCTCTTTGATACTGGATGAATAATACAATCAAATAAAGCATAGAAGTTATCAACTAATTCAGGAGCATTGTATCCAGCAATATCATTATTATACTTTGTTTCAGGATATGCTTCAACCATCTTTTCTAATACTTGACGTTTAATTAACATAAAACCAGTACCTACATATTTACACTTTATAAATCCTTTTTGAATAGGAATATTTCCACCTTCTACATTTAAAACATAATCATGAGCAATGTGTTCTAATTTAGCAGGATCCATATCTGGATTTTTAATAGCAATATCACGCATTTTAGACCATGAAATACCCTTTTTTGGATAAATCAACGCAGTTATATCTCTATCTTCTTGTATCATTCTTACTACTGATTCTGGTTGAAAAGTTATATCAGCATCAATATATAAAAGATGGGTAATTTGAGGAATACCTAATGTCATTGCTACATAAAGATTTCTACCACGTGGAATAAGTGATTCATTTCCATGTGTCTTTACAACTAAATTCCAACCAATTTTATCACAAATACGTTGAAGGGCTAAAACGGAATGCATATATCCTTGGAAAATTTGACCACCATAACATGGTGTAGCTACAAGGATTGTTACTCCTTTCTTGAATTCTTGTTGTTGAGGTTGTTCTGAACTCATCTTTTATTTTATAAATATATATTTTATATATTTATTAAACGAATTTCCTTTATATCATTTTTTTTATATTTTCATATTTTATTTAATTATTTAATTATTTTATTAAGAAAATAAGATTTTTTTATATAAATTTTATATAAACATTTAATAGTTATATTTATATATTTATCTTTTTTTTAAATGGATAAATTTAATTTTCTTAATAAAAATAATAATATTAAAAAAGGATTTCAAGGCTCCGTTGGAGGTGGAAATTCTCAACCAAATAATTCTCAATATAACCCACCCCATGTTTATCAAAATTCTAATCCTATTAATAACGAAATTTTTAAATCAGAAGTTATTGTTGCACAAAAATTAGTAGATACTCATGAATTAATTGCTACTAACGCCACTTTTTACGGAAATGTTGAATTAGCAAATTTATACGCTCTCGGTAATGTCGTTTTGCCTCAACTTTATTTAGCAAATACCTACAATAATACCACAAACCTTATGCCTAATATGTATATTGACCCTTCCGGTTTAATTAAACGCTCCACTCGTCCTTATGGTGACACTGGTGCTACCGGTGATACCGGTTCTACCGGTTATACTGGTTATACAGGTTATACTGGTTATACTGGTTATACTGGTGCACCAGGTGAGGCATTTGAAACAGGTGCTACTGGTTATACTGGTTTCACTGGTTATACTGGTTATACTGGTTATACAGGTTATACCGGAGAAACGGGTTATACCGGTTATACCGGTTATACAGGTCCCGAAATAACCGGTTATACAGGTTATACAGGTTATACTGGTTTCACAGGTTATACTGGTTATACGGGTTATAGTGGTTATACCGGAGAAACAGGTTATACTGGTTATACTGGTTATACGGGTTATACCGGATATACCGGTTATACTGGATATACTGGTTATACTGGTTATACAGGTGCTACCGGAGATACCGGTTATACAGGTTATAGTGGTTATACTGGTTATACTGGTTATACTGGCCCAGCAGGTGATGCGATGGAAACCGGTGCAACGGGTTATACTGGTTATACGGGTTATACTGGTTATACAGGTCCAGCGGGTGATGCAATGGAAACCGGTGCAACAGGTTATACGGGCTTTACGGGTTTTACTGGTTATACGGGGGCTACGGGATATACCGGAGATACCGGACCAATGGTAAATTTAGATAATGTAGAAGTAGGAAATTTAACAGTAAATCAAAATGTAATTATGAAAGGAGATATATTAATGAAAGATGGCACACCTTTTACTGTTGCTATTGCTGATTATGGTGATATTATTTATCAACAAGTTCCTATTCCATATGACCCAGTAGTAAACGTTCAAGCAAAACATTTAACAACTTTAAGCACATTAAGTAAAGTAGCTGTATGGGATGGATATATTCAACCAACAACAGCAAATAAACCTGTATTTTATTCAACAGGCGGTTATTTAAATACATCTTTCGTCCAATTTTTATATCAAACTGGTAGCGCAAAAAATCAATTTATGTATTGGCCCAGTGATGAATCACTAAATTTTAGAATTGGAACTTATCGCGGTTTATTTAATGAAGGAGAACGTGGTTTAACTATGTGTGTTTTATTCTCTTTTAATAAAGTTATTGAATCAGATTTTGAACGCATTTCTCAATTTTCTATTCCAAGTATTGATGATAGTGTCGGTATTACTTTAACACGTTATCCTACATCTAATATTAATTATAGTGATGTTGAATTCTCTATTAGCGCTTCCGGTGCAGGTGATAAAATACGTTATAGCGGATTTGTTATTAATACATGGTATTTAGTAACCATTCAAATGGGTTATCAAATTGAAGATGATATTAACTTTTATTTAAATGGTTTCGGTCCCGATTATTTAGTAGCTACTGGTAAATTAAATTATGATTACTCACCATTTAGTACAAATCGTAATTATATAGCAAGTAATAGTGATAATAAATTAGCAAATATGTCTTTGGGTTGTTTAATTGCTTATGATTATAAACTTTCCGAATTTAATCTTAATTATTTAGTTCAATTTATTTTAAGCGGTTTTAGTACCTCTTTTAATCCTGATACATTACAAGATATTTATACTTATGTTGGAACTAATTTTGCCGTTTTAAAAGACGTTCAATTAGCACAACGCACAGATGCAAATATTTTAAACTATAATGATGGTAATATTTACGGAAATGTTAATGCACATAATATTATTATGGATGGAAATTTAGAAATAGCCTCTCAAACAACTGCAAATATTATCGATTTCCAAAATGGTAATGTTTATGGCGATTTTACTATCGGTAATCTTCAAGTTTATGGTTTTTCCGTTTTTAATGACACTTATTCTAATATAACATATTCCGAACAAAGTACCGTCTCTAATGTTGCCCAAATTGGTAATTTAATCGTAGATTATCAATCCGCTTTTAATTATGATATTCTCGCAAATATTATCAATTTTAATGACGGTAATGTTTATCGCGATTTCCGCATTTTCCGTAATACTTATTTAGATTATAATACTGAAGCTAATGTATTAAACTACAATAAAGGTAATATTTATGGAAATCTTTTCGTCTCTAATATTACTATCGGAAATATTGCCACTTCTAATATTCAATTTACTGGTAATGTTATTAACTATAATAATGGTAATGTTAGTGGTAATCTTTCCGTCGGTAATCTTAATGTTAATACTTATTCCCGTTTTAATCGTGATGTTACCGCAAATGTTATTAATTATGGTAATGGTAATGTTACTACTGATTTAACTATTGGACGTATTACAACAGCAAATATTGTAAATTATAATCGTGGTAATATTTCCGGAAATTTAATTTCAGGAAATGCTAATATAACTGGTATTACTACCGGTAATGTTATCAATTTTAATAATGGTAATGTTTATGCTAATTTAGCTATTGGTAATGTTAATATTCAACGTTATGCTAATATTGGTTTAGATTTAACTGCAAATGTTATAAATTATACTTCCGGTAATATTAAAGGTAATCTAAATATTGGAGGTAATGTCCGTATTGCACGTGATGTTACAGCAAATATTATTAATTATGGTAATGGTAATATAACCGGAAATCTTAATATTGGAATTGATTTATCTGTATCTAATATAATTCGAGGTAATGTGTTAAATTATAATAATGGAAATATTTATGGAAATTTAAATGTAGGTAATGCTAATATAAATAATTATTTAAATATTGGATTAGATACAACCGCTAATGTTATCAATTATTTTAGCGGAAATATTTCAAATAATTTTAATGTTGGTGGCACATCTCGTTTTGCCAAAGATATAACGGCAAATATTATTAATTATGGTAATGGTAATATAACGGGAAATCTTAATATTGGAATTGATTTATCTGTATCTAATATAATTCGTGGTAATGTAATAAATTATAATAATGGTAATATTTATGGTAATTTAACTGTTGGAAATGTTGCTGTTTTAGGTAATATTAAATTAGATGGTATTTCAGGTAATGGTATTATTGTTGTTGTAGCAAATATTGCCGGAAATTTAAGTGCCGGAAATATTTTAATTAGCGACCAATTATTTGTTAATAAAGATATTAATGGTAATGTTATTAACTTTAATTATGGTAATGTTGAAAATGATTTTACTATTGGTAATCTTCAAGTTTATGGTTTTTCCGTTTTTAATGACACTTACTCTAATATTATTAATAGTGAAGATTTAATTGTATCTAATAACGCTCAACTCGGCAATTTAATTGTTGATTATCAATCCGTTTTTAATTACGATATTTTAGCAAATATTATTAATTATAATGATGGTAATGTTTATCGCGATTTCCGCGTTTTCCGTCATACTTATTTAGATTATAATACAGAAGCTAATGTATTAAATTATAAAAGTGGTAATGTTTATGGTAATCTTTATGCTGGAAATTTAACTGTCAATAATCGTATTCAATCTAATACTGAAATACTCGGTAATGTTATAAATTATATTTCTGGTAATGTTTCGAATACTTTGAATGTATCCAATTTAAATGTAGCTAATATTTCAAATTTCACTTTTGATGTAAATGCTAATATTATTAATTATAAAAATGGTAATATTATCGGCAATCTTCGTGTTGATAGAAATATTGAAGCAAATGTATTAAACTATAATAATGGTAATGTTTATGGTAATCTTTATATCGGAAATTTAACTGTCGGCAATCTTCTCAAATCAAATTCTGAAATTTTAGCCAATATTATTAACTATAATAACGGTAATGTTTCAAATACACTCAATATTACAAACAATATTAATGTAGCCAATTTTACCAACACTTCCAATTTAAATGTCGCTAATATTGCTTATTTTAATAAAGATATTAATGCTAATGTCATTAATTATTTATCTGGTAATGTTTCAAATAATTTTACTGTTAAAGGTAATACACATTTACAAAGCAATGTTACCGCAAATATTATTAACTTTTTAGGTGGTAATGTTACCGGAAATCTCGATGTCGCCAATTTAACTGTTTATCAATCTTTACAAATTGAATGTTTAGAAGCAAATCTCGTTAATCTTACTACTACCAATGCAAATATTTCCGGTAATTTACTTACTGGTAATTTATATGCAAATATTCTTACCATTGGTAATACTATTGTTTATCCAGAATGGCTTCAAGTAAATATTGCTGGTTTCAATGCTCTTCGTGGTAATGTTACAGACTATTTTGATGTATTTAATATTTTTATTCGCGGTAATTTAACTATTTATGGTAATATTGATTTACCAAATGTATTATATGCTAATATATTAAATGTTAATGATGTTAATATTTATGGTAACTTAAATGCTTATGGAAATGTTATTTGTGATAATGATATTATTACTCAAAATATTCAAATAAATAGCACATTAGTTTCCGATGGTGAAGCATACTTTTCCGGAAATATTTACTCTTCTAATATAATTAATTATGATAATATTTATTCCGAAAATATTTATATCGAACAAATTGCTTACTTTAACGGTAATACATACGTTGAAGCAAACCTTTTTACTTCAAATATTTATAATTCTGCTAATATTTCCTCTGTTAATATTAACGTTTTAGATGCCCTTCGCGTTGATGGTGAAGCAAATATTAAAGGAACACTCATTTCTGCGAATATACTCAATAATGGGACTATTAAATCAACAAATGCTAATATAACAAGTTTGTTTGAAGTAAATGGTAATACTTATTTATATGGTAATGTTTTTATTGATAGTTATACATTATTTGTTGATAGTGATGCTAATAGAGTTGGTATTTATAATAATAATCCTCAATATACTATTGATGTTAATGGAGATGCAAATATATCTGGAAATTTATTTGTCAATACTAATCTTATTTATACAAATGGTGTTACTAATCGTGTTGGTATTAATACATCTTCTCCTTCATATGATTTGGATGTAAATGGAGTAGCATATATTAGAAGTAATGCAAATATTGTTGGAAATTTATATACATTGAGCAACGCAAATATTATTGGAAATATTAATATTCAACATAATGCAAATATTGTTGGAAATTTATATACTTTGAGTAATGCTAATATTATTGGTAATTTAGAAATAAATAAAGATACTTTCATTAAAGGTAATTTATATATAATAAATAATGGGTCAAATATTTTTTCAGACAATATTTATAATTCTTCTAATATTAGTACTTCTAATTTAATTGTTTTAAATACATTAACAACAAATGGTGTATCGATTTCAGGTAATTTAACAACTTCTAATATTATTAACGATTTTGATATTATTACTTTAAATTTAGAAGTTAATGATATTCTTTTAGTACATGGTGAAAGCTACTTTGAATCAAATATTAATTCAGACTATATTATCAATTATAGTAATTTAGAAACAGATAATATTTATGTCGATAAAATCGGTTATTTTAATGGAAATCTTTATGTCGAAGGTAATCTTTTCACCGTTAATATATACAATAGTCAAAATATATCTTCCGTTAATATTAATGTTTTAGATGCGCTCCGCGTTGATGGTGAAGCCAATATTAAAGGAACTCTCATTTCCGCTAATATACTTAATAATGGAACTATACAATCTACTAATGCTAACATAACAGGTTTGTTTGAAGTAAATGGCAATGCTTATCTTTTTGGTAATGTTTTTATTGATAGTTATACATTATATGTTGATAGTAATGCTAATAGAGTTGGTATTTATAATAATAATCCTCAATATACTATTGATATTAATGGTGATGGAAATATATCTGGAAATTTAGAAATTCATAATATATTTGTAGTTAATGATGAAAGTTATTTTAATGGAAATATTAATTCAGACATCATCATCAATTATAGTAATTTAGAAACTGATAATATTTATGTCGATAAAATCGGTTATTTTAATTCAAATCTTTATGTCGAAGGTAATCTTTTCACTGTTAATATATACAATACTGTTAATATCTCTTCTGTTAATATTAACGTTTTAGATGCGCTCCGTGTTGATGGTGAAGCCAATATTAAAGGAACACTCATTTCTGCTAATATACTCAATAGTGGCACTATTAAATCTACAAATGCTAATATAACTGGGTTATTCGAAGTTAATGGTAATACATATCTTTTTGGTAATGTTTTTATTGATAGTTACACATTATTTGTTGATAGTGATGCTAATAGAGTTGGTATTTATAATAATAATCCTCAATATACAATTGATATTAATGGTGATGGAAATATATCAGGAAATTTAGAAGTTCATAATATATTTGTAGTTAATGATGAAAGTTATTTTAATGGAAATATTAATTCATCAAATATTATTAATTATGGTAATTTAGAAAGTGATAATATTTATGTCGATAAAATAGGTTATTTCAATGCTAATCTTTATGTCGAAGGTAATCTAATAACTGTTAATATATACAATACTCAAAATATATCTTCCGTAAATATTAACGTTTTAGATGGACTTCGCGTTGATGGTGAAGCCAATATTAAAGGAACACTTATTACTGGAAATATTAGTAATAGTGGAACTATTTTAACAAAAAACGCAAATGTTTCTGGTATTTTTAATGTTGAAGGAAATGCTTATTTATATGGTAATCTTTTTATTGATAGTTATACATTATTTGTTGATAGTAATGCTAACCGCGTTGGTATTTATAACAATAATCCTCAATATACTTTGGATGTAAATGGCGATGCAAACATATCTGGAAATCTTCGTGTAAATAACAATTTACTTTATACCAATTCCGCAACAAATCGTGTTGGTATAAATACTTCATCACCTTCATATGCTTTGGATGTAAATGGTACAGGACGTTTTAGTGGTAATTTAACTTTAAATAATTATTCTTTAAATAGCGTTTCACAAGTAGATGTATCTTTTGTAAATAGTTCAAATATTGGCGGTTATTTAACCGTTGATTCATCAAATAATATTACATTAGGCGGTCAATCAAATATGGGAAATATATTTATTGGTTATTCAGGTTCTCCAAATCAAAATATTTATATTGGTAGCACTGGTGATAATGTTTATTTAAATGGTAATGTTACATATATTCAATCAAATATTACTCAAATAAGTGACCCAACAATAACTCTTAATAAAGGTGGTGTTACATATAATGGTTCAGGTATTGAAGTTGAAAATAATAGTTCAATAGTAGCTTCACTTAAATTAGATAGCGCAGGAAATTGGATTTTAAGTGATGGAAATAGTGGCGTTTATAATTTACATTCTGTTGGATTAGGTGACTATACAGGATATACATTAAAATCTGATAGCGCCCAAATTACTGGAAATATTAGTACTGGAAATATTGTTTCAGGAAATGCCAATATTTCAGGTAATATTTGGATTGGCGGTTATCCAACAACATATCATAGAATGAGAGTTGATGGTAATGTCCATTTTGGTATAAATAATAATTATGATATTAACAAATATGGTATAGTTACAGTTACAACAACAGATTCAGACACAACATCAGCAATAGCAATTGTAAGAAAAGATAATTATGTATGGAGAATGGGTTATAAGAATGATGGGTCAAATGATTTGTATATATATGATGGTAGTGGTGGTGTAAAATTGACCGCTTCCAATAATCAAAATTGGGCGTCTGTGTCAGATAAAAGATTTAAGAAAAATATTTCTGAAATTCAAAATTCATTAGAAAAGATAAGAGAAATAAGAGGTGTTTATTATAATTATTTAACAGATATACAAGGTTCTTCATTAAAAGTTGGTGTTATAGCACAAGAAGTTTATAACGTTTTACCAGAAGTTGTTGATGTACCAAAAGATGAAAATAATCCAATGACTATCAGATATAGTGAATTAATTCCACTTTTAATTAATTCTGTAAAAGAAATTGATATAAGATTAACAAAAATTGAAAATACATTAAAAAATATGTAAAAATAAATTGAAAATAAAATATTTTGTTAAAAAAATAATAATTTATTAACAAAAATTAAAAAATGATTTTTATTTGTTATAGTCTAAAAAGTAGTTTTATCTAAAAAAATATATTTTATAAAATAATAATTTAATAAAATGATTGGAGGATATTTATATTTAAGAAATCATAACTCATATAAAAGTGATAAATATGATGTTTATAAATTTGGTTCAACACAAATTTTACATAATAGAGATATTACTTATAGAACAAATGAAGTAGAAGCAGGAATATTTATAATGGTTATCGAATTATATAATAAAAAATGCAAAAAAGTAGAAAAGAAGATGAAAAAATTTTTTAAAGAAAAAGGTTTTCATAGATTTTTTGGTGCTGGTACTGAATATTTTGATAAAAGTATTATAAACTTTATTGAAATATATTTACAAGAAAGAAATATATCTTATAAAATATTATCACAAAAAGAGATTGAAGAATTAACACTTAAAAAATATGAAGATAAAAATTATGATAGTGATACAACAACATCTATTTCAAGTATTGAAACAAATATTGAAAAAGAAGAGCATAAATTAGTGCCGTTATTTCATCAAAAAGAAGTATTAAATAATATTGAAAATTTTTATAAAGGAAATAGCATAGGACAAATTTATTGGGCTTGTGGTTTAGGTAAAGCTTTATTGTCACTTATGATTGTTTCAAAATTAAATGTAAAAAGTGTTGTAATTGGTGTTCCATCAGAATATTTACAAAAACAGATAAAAAAAGAAATATTGCGAGTTTTTCCAAATAATAAAAATATTTATTTTATTGGACAAAATTGTAATATTTCAAAAAAATTTGTAATTACAAATGATAATGAAAGTAGTAATAGCGATAATGAAGTTGGAGAAAAAGTAAAAGGAATACAACAAAATATTATTGAATTGATAAAAGATAGTAATAATGTAAACCCATTATTTATGATAACAACATATCATTCATCCTATTATTTGGTAAATGATAAAATAAAATTTGATTTTAAAATTGGCGATGAAGCACATCATTTAGCATCTATTAAAAAAGAGAAAATTAATAAAAAGTTCAGTGCTTTTCATCATATTCAATCTATATATGCTTTATATATGACGGCAACACCAAAATATTTAGAAAGTGGAGAAAAAGAGAATAATAATATTTTTTCAATGAATGATGAAAAGTATTTTGGAAATATTATTGATAAAAAGAGTATTTCTTGGGCAATTGAAAATAAAAAAATTACGGATTATTATTTAAATGTTCTTTATAATAAAGAAGATGAAGTTGATATGATTATTAAAAGTTTAGATATTCAAGTAACAAATAAAGAATTATTTATTTCAGCATATATGACATTAAAATCAATGGAAAAATATAGTGATTTAACACATTTACTTATTTATTGTAACAGTACATATAATGCTTCTATTGTAAATCAATATATCAAAGAAATTCTAAATAAAAAAGTGATTCATATAAACGCAAATATAACAGATTTTTATATAAATGATTTACATTCAAGAAAGAGTAATATCAATTTAAATTGTAAAAAAGAAATAAAAGATTATGAATGTACATGTGAAATATGTAAATTTTCAAAAGCACAAATAGGTATTATTTCATCAGTATATATTTTTGGTGAAGGATTTGATTTACCAAAATTAAATGGTGTAACATTTGCTGAAAATATGAGTTCTGAAATTCGTATTGTTCAATCCGCATTAAGACCGAATCGTTTAGATAAAATGAACCCAAATAAAAAAGCATATATCATATTACCTTATATTGATAATAAAGAGATGAATGAATTAGGAGACAATTCTTTTGAAAAATGTCGTAAAATTATTTATGAAATGGGAAATCATGATAAAGAGATTGAACAAAAAATAATGCTTTCAAAATTAGATTTTGATGAATATGACCCAACAAAACCAAAAGAAAAGAAGAAACATGGTTATATAGATATTTCATTAAATGACCATTGTGAAGATACTTTACATACATTTAAAATGAAATTGCGACATCGTAAAGTATTAGGTTCAAAATGTACACCCGAAGAAGATGAATATTTATATGTAAAAGCAATCAATAAAGAATTAAAAGTAATTTCAATTGAAGATTATAAAGAAAAGAAAGATTTACATAGTCATTATATAGAAGACCCTGAAAAACATTTTAGAAGTAATGGTGTATGGAGAAATTGGTATGATTTTATGGGAGTAGATACATCCATATTTATTCAAAATAAAGAGCAATGGATACAATTTTGTAAAGAAAAAAATATTAAAAGTGCAGATGAATATTATGAAAAATGTAAAATATATGAAGAATTACCTTTATATCCTGAGTTATTTTATAAAAATTATACAAATTTTGCGAATGAATTAAATATTATAAGGCCTCGTCGCAAATAAATAATTTATTAAAATTATTTATTTTTATAAATAAAAATAAAAAAATGATTTTTATTTTATAAATAAACAAAAAATTATAATATATAACATTATATAAAAATGAAACGAAATAATAAAAATAAATTTACTTGTGATGAAGATGAATATAATTATATTAAATCAATCAATAAAGAATTAAATATTACTTCAACAAATGAATATATAACAAAGAAAGATATTCATAAATATTATATAGAAGAACCAGAACGTTATTTCAAAAGAAAAGGTATGTGGAAAAATTGGTATGATTTTATGGGAGTAGATACATCAATCTTTATTCAAAATAAAGAGCAATGGATACAATTTTGTAAAGAACAAAATATTAAAAGTGCTGATGAATATTATGAAAATTGTAAAATATATGAAGAGTTACCTTTATATCCTGATTTATTTTATATTGATTTAAAAATAAATATGCTTTTTAATAATACATCTAAAAGACGAAAATAAATTATTATTATTTTTATTTATTATTTTTTATTTATTACTTATTAAAATTATTATTATATTTTTTATTTATTTCTATGTGTTGAACATCTTCCATTAAATTCACATTTACCACCCATTTTACATGGAGTTCCTTTTGCTGTTATAAATCCACATTTAACACTATTTTCAGAAGATTTACTACTTTTCGATGAAACAGATGATGTATCACTCTTAACACTTCTCTTTTTTCCCTCTTGTTTCTCTAAAATCTCTTTTGTAAGATGTGCTTGAACTGTTTTATCTTCAATCTTTTGCTCTCCAATAATTGCATCTTTTGAAAGTTCTTGAATATATGCTTTATATTCTACTTCTGCACGCTTTACATTACTTTGAAGAACTTCAATTTCCTCAAAAGTTGGTTCAAGAGCTTTGATAAGATCACGATTTTTGGGAAGCTTTACTAAAATAGAACTAATTTTCTCTTTTGACAATTTAGGAATTACGGAACCTGTTGTAAATTTAGAATAATCTACGAAATGCTTTAATATATGATATAAATAATTCATATTTTCATTTGTTTTTAATACCCATACATGATTACTCGCATAAAATTTATCATCCACTAAATATGTAGCACCAATTGTTCCATCTTGAGCACAAATAATATATTTACCATCAAATATATATTCATTCATATATCCAACTATACCATTTGATGCATAATATGGATATAATGTTCCATTTCTATCTTCAACTTTTACAGGTTTACCTGATTTAAATTCACAAATCTTTCCTAATTCAACCTCTTCACACTCTTCTTTTTCAGAAATTTCTTGAATTCTATTTTTTACAAATGTTTCAAGAGTTTTAATCTTTTCTTCTTTTTCAATTTTTTCATTATATGGTTTTGAAATCTTATTTACCCATTCGTTCATCTTGGTTTCTGATTTAGGAACAGGGATTTTGAAATTTTCTAAATCTTTTGTATATACGTGAGGTTGTGCTGAACCATTTTGTAAATCAAATATTTTATTCTGCATTCCAATTAAGGTATAATAAATATATTCATTATTATTTTTTGGAATAATTCCAAAACAATCACTTGCCCAAACTTTTGTACTATATCTACTTATATATCCAGCATTTTCACCAGATGAAGAACATAAAATTGTTTCGTTTTCCATATTATAATTATTATGATAACCTGTTGGATTTAACCCACCACCAATTACAGGATAACTACCTTCTACAAAATCTTTTTTTGATAATTGTTTACCTTTTTTAAATTCACAAATAGTTCCTAATTTTACCAAATTATACTTATCACTTACCATAAGTTCTCTTTTATTATAATCTTTTCCATTAAGTGATACATTTTCATTTGCCAAGAGTTCATCAATACTTGCTTCTGATACAAGAACATCATATACATTACAAATATCACCTTTACTTTCAGTAAGAGCAATAAATCCATTAATTTCTTCAAATTTATCTTCAATATACTTTTCAACAATTAATTCTGAAAATGTAATATTACTTGTTTTTTCTTCACTATTATCAAAAATTACAATAGATGTTTTTGTTGATGTATTTTCAAATTGGTCTTGAGGAATACTGATGACTTCTCGTACATTAAAGTTTTCAACTAAACATTTACGAATATCTTTATACTTTTTATCAAAAAATACACCTTCTTTTAATACTCCAACAGCAGTTCCTCCAATATCTAACATTTCCATCATTTGTATAAGTGAAACACTTTCTTTATCATTTCCTTTCAGATTATATTTTTTAGCAAAATTATTAATACGAGTACTACTTGAAGTTAAACACACTTTACGACTTTCTTCATCAATCTTATCTTGTTTTTCTTTATTTTCAATCATTTTAAGTTGTTTTTGGCGTTTTTCAATAATAGTTTTATTAGTTTCAGTATCTTTCATTAACTTTTCTAAATCACTTTTAATATATGCTTTAATTTTATCTTCTTTTTCTTGTGTTTCACTTTTATTATTTTTATCTCCTCCATAAGGAGGATTAGTTACAATATAATGAAATTTTTTATCATTAAACTCATCACTAAATGAATTTTTATATCCAATATGTACACCAATTTTAGGAATAGTTCCAGTTAAACAGAAAAATTCTAATCCTGCGGATTTAATTACATCATCATTCATATCATAATGATGAACTTTTTTTAATTCACTTTCCCAATTTACTTTTGTTTCACTTTTATTTAAATAATTGATATATCCTGTTGTAAAACCACCTGAACCACCAAACATATCAATCATTTCATGAATAGTTCCATCTTCATTTACTTGAGGATTTAATTTATCATAAATATAATTTACAATATGACGGTCTGTAAAATATGCTCCAAGATCTTCAATATCTTTTTTATTTCTTCCAATAAAATATTCATAAATTTTCCCTGAAAGTTGAACATTACATTTTTTTTCAATATTTGAAATATTATTAATTTCTTTAATCAAATGAGGTAAAATAGATGACGGAGCATTTTTAGGAATTTCATAAAATAAAAAACGCCCCATTTGTTCATGATTATTTAAAGAATCTAATATTGTATTATAAATTTTATCCCATAACTCAATATATTTATTTTCTTCAGCAAGTTTTACTAAACCTGAAAATCTACAATCTTCTGGTAATCCCACTTTTTCAAATAATCCATTTTCTTCAATCTTCTTTAATCCATATAGTATATTAAATACTTTTAATGCGTTCATTCCATATCCCGCTCCATTATTACGCAAATAATTATGAATTTCGTGGATTTTATCTTTCAGTGCTTCACGATTTGAAATAAGATTATATTCAGCCATTTTTTGTAGTAATTCTTTTTCTTCTTCACTTAAACCATTTTCTTCTTTTTCATTTTCTAAAATCATTTTTTTATTTTTTTTAACTAATTCTTTTTTATCATCTATAATTGTTTCCATTTTATTAACAATTTCTTTTATATCTTTCATTTGATATTCCTTCATTAAATCATCTTTATTTAACTTACTTAATTTAAATTCAAATAACTCCTTTTTATCTTTATGCTTCTCTGTTTCCAAATGAGCTTTATGATGCGATATTTGGTCTGGTTTTGTTTTACAAATTCCACAAATGTATGTTTTTAACATTTTTAAAGTTTTTTTGTTTATTCTATATATTATAAATATATTTCTTTTATATATATTAAACTTATTTTTTGTTTTATTTTTTAAATGGGAAAAATATTTTTATATTATTTAAAACTTAAAAAAAGTTATTTTTTTATTTTTAAGATATTTTTAAATAAAATATTTCCTAATATTTTTAACTTTTTTATTTTGTTAAAAAATAATAATTTATTAACAAAAATATAAAAATATTTTTATATATTAGAAAAAAAAATGGGTAAATTATTTAAAAAATATGGTTCTATGATATTAAAAAAAAATAGTATATTATATCATGTAAGTGATAATAAAAAATTTTCATATAAAAGTAGTAAAGAAAAACCTTTTTTATTTTGCACTTTTCATCCTTCTGAATGGTTTGGATATAAATATGTACATATAATAAAATTAAAAAAAGATGTTAGATTATTATTTATGATAAATAATATAATAAATGATAGAATACAATCTTCATTAACAAATATTATAAAAAATGCAACAAATAATATGTCAAAAATGAATTTTCATATTCAAAAAATAATTAAAAAAAAATTAAAAAAAGAACATTTTCACGGATGGTTTTCATCTATTGAAAATAAGACATCTGTTGAAGTAGCATTACTTAATAAACATAATATATTTAAACATATTGAAAGTATGAAATTAAAACCTTATTGGAAAAATTGTAATTGTAATAATGATATTATTGTTACTAAAAATTGGGGGAATGTTTATAAAATATCATTTATAGATATTGATAAAAAAATAAAATTACGTGTTAATGAACGATATAAAAAAATATTTCAAAAATATAAAAATAATGAGAAAAAATCAGATTTCCCATCAAACTATATTTTTCAACTCATTTTAGATTATGCAAATATTAAATATCACTCTTCTAATTAAAATATTTAGAAAATAAAGAAAAAATAATTAAATATAAAAAAGAAAATATGATTAAATAGTAAAATATAAAAATGAATTATTTTAACTTTAAATTATTAGTAATATTAACATGTTTAAAATATATTTATATGATATCATCATCAAGCAATGAACCATTACCCCCAAATGAACTGGGTGAAATTAGTAAAGATTGTAGTGAGCAATATTGTTTAGAGAAGGATTCCCTCTCGCTCTGGCTATCTCTCCAAAATGTTTGTGTCGGGAAAAATGCTAATCCATATTTTTTAGAAATAAATAATCAAGAAACGGAATATTTAGTAGTTCCAATAATATGTGCTTCACTTTGTGGTATGATTAGTTTAATATCTTTTATATTTGGATATATTCTTTCACATCAATATTATAATAAAAATATAATGTATAGTAAAATTAAAGAAAATGATTTTTAATTAAATAAATTAAATAAATATTAGAAAAATTCGTTAAAAATATATAAAAAATATATAAAAATTATATTAAATATTTTTTTAAGTTAAAAATATTTAATTATTTTCTATCAAAAAAATAGAGTTATTTTTATATAATATGTCTTATTCAGCTACTGGTAGCGTGGATTTAAATAATGTTGGTAATATTCTATATTTATCGAATAATATAACAACATTATCAAGCAATTTAACCATAAATGGTGGTTTGCACGCAAATGAGCAATTTTATTTTCAAGGAAACGCAAATATTAGTGGAAATCTTTTAATACAAAATTCTGTCGGAATTAATACATCATCGCCCGTTTCAAATTTAGACGTCGTAGGAAATGCCCGTATTAGTAGTAATTTATTAGTTAATTCAGGAACAATGTGGGTTGATGCCACTAATAATCGCGTCGGTATTTTGAACACTAATCCTCAATATGCTTTGGACGTTAAAGGTGATGCCAACATAACAAGTACTTTAATTGTTAGTGGTAGCACTACAATGGCTGGTTTAACAACAGGTGGTAGTTTAACTTTTGTTAATAGTACTTCTGGATTATCCGTAACAAATGGTTCGTTATTAGGTAATGGTAATGATTTAACACAAGTTCGTAGAAATTTAAATGTTTATAATGTTGCTCGTATTGGTTATGCTGATAGTACTGATGTTGGTAGTGGTACTTCTAATAATTCTATATTGGATGTATCTGGTAATATTTATGGAGCAAGTAATATTACAGTTATGGCTAATGCTAATATTGCTGGAAATTTACGCGTTGGAAGTAACGTTCAAATTTTAGGTAATCTACAAGTTGGTTCTTCTTCTATTTATTTATTAGGAGACCAAAATAAATTAGGTATCGGTAAAATACCTACATATGATTTGGATGTAATTGGAAATATTAATTTAACAGGTAGTTTATATCAATCTGGTAATTCATATGCTTCAAGTCAATGGACTACAAGCGGAAGTAATATTTATTATAACTCTGGTAATGTTGGTATTGGTACAAGTAATCCTCAATATAAAATTGATGTAACTGGTGATGCAAATATTAGTGGAAATATAACTTCAACTAATTATATTGGTTTAGTTAGAAAATATTGGAGTAATAATTATTTTTCAGGATTTTCACAAGCATTATCTACAATTACATACCATAAAATAGCAACAATTGGAGCAACATCAGATACTAATAATATTGGAGTTATAACAATTGAAGGGTCAATCGGAGGAGCATTACAAGATAGAATATGTTATTTAAATGCTTCATTTGGAACAAGAACATCAGAAACATTTAGTGGATTTTTATATGGAAGACCTACATCAATTTCAAATATAACAACTTATGCTGATATTGTTATTTATAAAAATGCTTCAAATACATATGATATTTATTTACAATTATTTAATTATTATAAATTTGATTTAATGATTGGAGGATATGGAGGTACTGTATCCATTAATGAATGTACATCAAGCGGAGCTACTACTACAACTCCTTCTGGTACTTATATAGGAAGTTTTATTTCATCTGTTAAATATTTTAATTTAAATGGAAATTTCGGTATTAATAATTCAAATCCTCAATATGCTTTGGATGTGACTGGTTCTGCTAACATTTCATCTAACGCTATTTTTAATGCTAACGCAAATGTATATGGAAACCTCGGGATAACCGGTAATATTATTGGAACTTCAAATATTATATTATTAAACGGTAATTTAGGTATCGGTACAAGTAATCCTCAACAATTATTAACTATATCGGCTGATAATTCACCATTTTTACGTTTTGACCGTTCTGGTTCTGCACGTTATGACTTTGAAATTGGTATGAATGGATCAGCAGACCTTATTTTTAGAGGAGGCGCTAACGCTGTTGGTTCATCATTAAATGAATTCTTTCGTATAAGTGATCAAGGTAATATTGGTATTGGAACAAAAAATCCAATATATATTTTGGATGTAGCTGGTTCAGCCAACATTTCATCTAATGCGATTTTTAATGCTAACGCAAATGTTTCAGGAAACCTTGGGGTAACAGGAAATATTATAGGAACTTCAAATATTATATTATTAAATGGTAATTTGGGAATAAATACTTCATTCCCACGTCATAAGTTAGATTTATCAGGAAATGCCAACATATTTGGTAACTTATTAACTAGTGCTAACGCAAATATATCTGGAAACATTGGGGTAACAGGAAATATTATCGGAACTTCAAATATTATATTATTAAATGGTAATATTGGTATTGGAACCAGTAATCCATTACAAAAGATTGATATCGCAGGAAATGCAAATATTAGTGGAAATCTTTTTGTTAAAAATAATATGGCAATTAATTCTACCAGCGCTGGTGCTAACCTTGATGTTCAAGGTAATGCCCGCATTACAGGAAATTTAAACGTTGATAATGGAGCATTATGGGTAGATGCTACAAATAATCGCGTAGGTATCTTAAACACTAATCCTCAATATGCTTTGGATGTAATTGGTGATGCAAATATTGTTGGAGCACTTAATACAACAAAAGCTATTCAAATAAACAGCACTGGAAGTGGAACAACAACACTTTGGCAAACAAATAATTCACAACAATATTTAGCACGTAATGTGACATATACAAATCAAGGAATGACAGCTGTTTGTTCTTCAGATGGTGGTACAAATGATTATTTCGATTTTCGTTTTTATGGAAGTAGTCTAACTTCAAATCGTAGTGCTACTTTTAGAACTTATCATAGTGATCCATTATATACTACAAATAATGGAAATATTGATATAGGATTAGGTGTTTTCTCTCTTAGTGCTTCTCAATCTACTTATGATACAACATCTATTAATGGTTTAGGAACAAGTGGAACATTTCGTCCTAAATTTAGTTTTCAGGGTGCTACTAGAAGTTGGGGATTTGGTACTACTACCGATCAATCGATTATGATTGTTAATTGTATAAATGATTCAGCTTCTAACTTTATGGTTCGTTCTGGTAGTGGTATTCAAGTAACTAACTCTTCTAATTACACTTTGGTAAATCGCAGTTTTACGGAAGCTCTTCGTGTTAATGGCAATTCACTATTTAATGGTAATTTAAATTTAAATACTGGAAATTTATTAATTACTGATGGTAATGCTAATATTGCTGGAAATTTACGCGTTGGAAGTAACGTACAAATTTTAGGTAATTTACAAGTTGGTTCTTCTTCTATTTATTTATTAGGAGACCAAAATAAATTAGGTATCGGTAAAATACCAGTTTATGATTTAGATATTGTTGGAAATATTAATTTAACAGGTAGTTTATATCAATCTGGTAATTCATATTCTTCAACTCAATGGACTACAAGCGGAAGTAATATTTATTATATTTCTGGTAATGTTGGTATCGGAACATCAAATCCTCAATATGCTCTCGATGTAAAAGGATCATCAAATATTAATGGAACTTTATATTTATCAAGTTTAAATATGACAACAACATCAACACAAAGTGCTGCAATAACAACATTCGCAAGTTCATCTGTATATGGTATAGTTTCAGAAGCAACTTCTTCTTCATCACAAAGAACACATATTGGGTTTAGAGTTCCTACAATAGGTGAATTGGGTAATATTTATACAGATAGTTCATTATTATTTGGTATTTATGGTAAATCACAAATATATTTAAATACTCCAACATTAAATACAAATGCTAATTTATCAATAACTGGAAATTTAGACGTTGATACTGGAACATTTTGTGTTGATGCTACTAATAATCGAGTTGGTATCTTAAACACTAATCCTCAATATGCTTTGGATATCAAGGGTACGGCAAATATAACTGGAGCTTTATATACTTATGGTGATATTTATAATGGTGATTATATAAGTTTCGGAAATGTTGGAAATACAAATGTAGATTTTAGTACTGGTTATCGTGATATTAATAGTACTGCTTACAGCGGTGGTAGTTTATTGAGAACGAGTGATTTAACTATATATCAGTATGGTATTGGGTCATATGATAGTACTGTAAATGGTTTAACAGGTTATACTGGTTTTGATCCTGTTATTAAATTTAGACCATCTAATCCAACTGGTGGTTTAGGATATCAAACAGAATTTGGATTTCCATATATTTTAAGTGGTTCTACTTACACAACATATCCTCAAATATTTTGTATTGGACAAAATAATGGAGGTACTGACCCTGATATAAATTCTACTTTCCACGCTACCAAAGGCTTACAACTTACAAATGCTTCTTATTACGCAAATTGGACTGATTCTATGACAACAATGACAAATGAAGCATTACGTGTAAATGGTGATACATATATTCCTGTTGGACAATTGCGTTTAAATGCTGGTAATATATTCATTTCTAATGGTAGTTTAGCAGTAGGTGCTTCAACAACTGGTGCTAACCTCGATATCCAAGGTAATGCCTGCATTACAGGAAATTTAAACGTTGATAATGGAGCATTTTGGGTTGATGCTACTAATAATAGAGTTGGTATCTTAAATACTAATCCTCAATATACTTTGGATGTAAAAGGTAGTGCTAACATTTCATCAAATTTAAAAACTTCATATATTACTCCAAATTATGATAGTGGATGGTTTTCTGTTGCTACATCAACATCATATTCACGCTCACTCGGTTTTACAATTGATATAACTCAACCTCCTAATTTTAAAGTATTATTTTCAACAACATCAGCAGGAACAATTGGTGATGGTACTGGAACAACAAATGTTGTTTGTGATATAACAAGTCAAGGTGTTAATGCCGGTTTTGCTCAATCATATGCATTAAGATATTCATCATCAACATCTGTTATTCTTCGAACAGGTAGTTCAGCAGTTGCTCTTTATTATAATGGTTCAACTACTGTTACTGCTACAACTGGTTATTATAGACTTTTCGCTTATTAATTTTGATTTTTCTTTATAAAATTTTTAATAAATAATTATTTATTAAAAAAAATGTTCATTTTCGTGTAAAAAAATGTGTAAATAATTACATATTTTGTCTATATAAAAGAAAATGTATAATATATTTTAAATTAAAATGAATGAAAATACATTTGATATAGTAAATTTTATAGAAAAAAATCCTTTATCACGTTTATCTAATGAATATGATAATTCATTAATCAATAATGTTAAAGAACAATTTACAGATGCTCAACAACAATTTTTTGTAACTAATTTTTATACACATTTAAATTATAATAAAAATGATTTTATAATAAATTTAGATGATATATGGAAATGGATTGGGTTTTCACGTAAAGATCCTGCTAAAAGATTGTTAGACAAATTTTTTGTTAAAAATATTGATTATATAATTGTAAAACAAAATATTGAAAAAAACCAACATGGAGGTCAAAATAAAGAAACAATATTATTAACTATAAATTGTTTTAGAAAATTTTGTTTAAAAGCTGATACAAAAAAAGCTGATGAAATACAAGATTATTATGTTAAATTAGAAACATTAATATATAATACATTATTAAAAGAAACTAATGAATTAAGAGAAGAATTAGAAATAAAAAGATATGAACTAATCGAACAAAAAATTAATCATAAAAATGAATTAAAACAAAATAAAGATAAAATTTTATTAGATACATTCAAAGGTAAAAAATGTGTATATATTGGAGAAATTGAAGAAGGACGATTAATTAAAATTGGTTCAACAAAAGATAATATTGAAAGAAAAAAATGTCATAAAAAAACATATGGAAATTTTATTTATTTGGAAATTTTTCAATGTGATAATTTTAGAGATGTTGAAGAAAGTATATTACAAGACCCAATTATAAAAAAAAATTTATATAGACAACCTATAAATGGACATATTTCACAAGAAGTTATATTATTATCTGAAAATTTTAATTATGAACAATTGATATATATTTTTAAAAAACATCTTTCACAAGTATATTATTTATCTCCTGAACAATTGTTAGAAAAACAAAAATATGATATTGAAGAAAAAAAACTAATTTTAGAAACAAAAAAATTAGAATTAGAATTAGAAAAAATTAAATTTATATATAATAATAAAAATAATATTAAATTAAATAATAAAAATGATAACAAAAATTTAAATAATGATGATGAAAATTTAGACGATCATAATAATAAAAATTTAGATGATAATGATAAAATTATAAATGATAATGATGAAATTATAGATGATAATGATGAAATTATAGATGATAATGATGAAATTATAGATGATGATAATGAAATTATAGATGATGATAATGAAATTATAGATAATGATGAAATTATAGATGATAATATAAAAAAATATAATAGAAAACCATTAGGAAGAAAAATTCAAAAAATAGACCAAAATAATATAAATAATATTATTAAAGTTTATGATAGTATGGCATATGCTATAAAAGCAGATGAAAATAAAAATTTTAATAGAAGTGGTATTCAAGATGCTATTAAATATAATAGACCATATAAAGGATTTCGATGGAATTATGTTGAAAATGGCGAAGACCCGAATGTATCAAAAATACAACCTACAAATATAAAACATAAACCATATAAAATAAGCACAATTCTTAAATTAAATTCATCAAAAAGTGAAATAATAGAAACATATCCTAATAAAATAATATTAATGGATGAATTAAAGATATCTAAACCAACTTTACGAAAAATTATAAATAATAATAAATTATATAATCAACATTATTATATTGAATATGATAACTGTCCTGAAAATTTATTAAAAAAATATAATAAACCTATAAATAAAAATATTTCACCATTAGCAAAAGCTATAAAACGTATTGATCCATTAACAGGAGAGATTACTATTTTTAATTCTTTTAATGATGTATATGTAAAAACAGGTATACCACATATAACAATACAAAATGCTATTAAAGATAAACAAGTACATGTTAAATTTTATTGGGAATATGCTTAATTTTTTCTTTATACAATTTTTAACAAATAATTATTTATTAAAAAAATATTATATAACAAGATTATAATTCATATCTATTCATATTTTTATTTTGTTGAGAAAGTAATTTTGTAGATTGATAATAACAATTTTCTGACAATTTCATTTTAGGAGGTGCCATTTCAAATCCTGCTCTTCCCGTTTCACATGGAGCATTTCCATTTTTAGGTAATCTTATATAATTATTTGTACATTGGGCGTATGAACCATTTGTTACAGGACACTCAAAATATCGTGATTGCCAACATTGATGGCTATTAAGAGTAGGTACATGACAACGAACAAAAGCATCTTCTTCACTTAAAATTTGTGTATTTGGAATTATTTCTATATTTTCATCTTTTAAATTTAAATTGTTTTTCAAAAATTTCTTTTCTAAATCTTCCTGACTTTCTATGTTAGAATGATGGTATATTTCATATTTATGTGTCATTTTATCATTAAACGCTTTATATAATGCTATTATTATTAATAATATTATTATAAAAATTATAATATGATTCATATTTTATTTTATTTACTATATTATAATACTATTATTTAATTTTACTTTTTATTTTTTATTTTATTAAATATTTTTATTTATTTAATAAATAATTATTTTTTTAAAAAAATAAGGAAATTTTTATTTTTCCACATAAAATTAATTTAAATAATTTTTATTTATTTATATTATACCATATTTAGATTATAAAAATGATTATTTAATTTAAAAAATATAAAAAATGATTTAATTTAATTTTGATATAAAAAACCTTTATATAATATATAACAAACGAATTTTCTATGTTTCATTCTCAACAAAACAGTTTCGATATAATGAGTTCTCTTACAACTTTTTACGTTATTAAGCGCAATGGCACTCGTGAAGAAGTATCTTTCGACAAAGTTATTCGTCGTATTCGTGCCCTTTGCGATGGTTTAAGCAACGACATCAATCCATTACTTGTAGCCCAGAAAGTAGTATCACAAATTTATAACAATGTTAAAACAACTGAATTAGATGAATTGGCCGCTCAAATTTGTATTTCACTTGAAACAACTCATCTTGATTACGGTAAATTAGCCAGTAGAATTATTATTTCTAATAACCATAAGAATACCAGTCCCAGTTTTTCGGAAACAATTTATATATTATACAATAATAAAGATAATAATGGAAATCATTGTCCTTTAATTGATGAAAATGTTTATCAAATTATTATGAATAATAAATCAAAATTAAATGATGTTTTAGATTATGAACGCGATTATTTGTTTGATTATTTCGGTTTTAAAACCTTGGAAAAAGCTTATTTAATGAAAACTAATATTGATGGCAAACTTAAAGTTGTTGAACGTATTCAACATCTTTTAATGCGAGTTTCCATTGGAATTCACAAAGAAGATATTAAATCTGCCATTCAATCTTACATTTATATGAGCCAAAAGTATTTTATTCACGCCACTCCAACTCTTTATAACGCAGGAACTCCCAGAAGTCAATGTAGTAGCTGCTATCTTTTACACGTTGGTGATAGTGTTGATGGTTTATACAAAGCTACATCTGATATGGCTAAAATTTCCGCAAATGCCGGTGGTATTGGAATTTGTTTAAGTGATATTCGTTCAAAAGGTTCTTATATTCGTGGTGTTAATGGAACTTCTAACGGAATTATTCCTTATTGTCGTGTGCTTAATGAAATGTCTCGTCATATTAATCAAGCAGGAAAACGACCAGGTTCAATTGCTTGTTATTTAGAACCACATCATCCAGAAGTATTACAATTTTTAGAACTTCGTAAAAATACCGGTGCTGAACACGAACGTTGTCGCGATTTATTTACAGCACTTTGGATTTCTGATTTATTTATGAAACGTGTTGAAAATAATGAAATGTGGTCTTTCTTTGACCCCGATGAATGTCGTGGATTGAGTGATGCTTATGGAGATGCTTATGAAACACTTTATCTTAAATATGAAAGTGAAGGAAAAGCAAAAGGAAAACAAGTCGAAGCACGCAAAGTATGGAATGCAATGTTATCAAGTCAAATTGAAACAGGAACACCTTACATTGGTTTTAAAGATCATGTCAATAGAAAATCAAATCAAAAGAATGTTGGAACTATTAAAAATAGTAATTTATGTGTTGTTCCTGAAACAAAGATTTTAACACGTGAAGGTGAAATTGAGATTGGAACTCTTGAAAATAAAGAAGTTGAAGTATGGAATGGTGAAGATTGGTCAAAAGTAATTGTTCGTAAAACTGGTGAAAATCAAAAAGTTATTAAAGTAAAAGTTGTTGATAAAGAAGGTTGTAAATATGATTATAGAGAAGTTGAATGTACTCCTTATCACAAATTTAGTGTTATTGATAGTTATGAACAATATGAAAAAGATGGAATTTGTAAAGAAGTTCGTGCTCATGAACTTAAACAAGGAATGCTTCTTGAACCATTTGTTTATTATGAAAAAGAAATTGAAGAAGGTTATGGTGAATATATTGAAATTCATTCTTATAATGAAGTCCTTGAAGTAATTGATGAAGGACGTGTTTCTGATACATATTGTTTCACTGAACCTCTTCGTAATCGTGGTGTTTTCAATGGTATTCTCACATTTAATTGTAATGAAATCGCGGAGGTTTCAACAGACGATGAATATGCTGTATGTAATTTAGCATCACTTTCTCTTCCACAATTTGTCAAAGATAATCTCGAATTCGATTTTGAAAAATTAATTGAAGTAACAAAAGTTGTCATTCGCAATTTAAATAAAGTTATTGATGTCAATTATTACCCAGTTCCCGAAACAAAGAAATCTAATTCCCGTATGAGACCCGTGGGTCTTGGAATACAAGGGATCTCGGACGTTTTTGCAATGATGCGCTTACCATTCGATGGTAATGGAGCGCGTGAATTAAATAAAAAGATCGCAGAAGCAATGTATTATGGAGCTGTTTATTCATCTTGGGAACTTGCGTGTGAAGAGGGACCTTATTCAGAGTTTGTAGGAAGTCCAATATCAAAAGGAGAATTTCAATTTGATATGTGGGGAGTAAAACCAAGTTCTACTTATGATTGGGAAGATTTGCGAAAGAAAGTTATGAAAGACGGTGTTCGAAACTCATTATTAATCGCATTAATGCCAACAGCATCTACATCACAAATATTGGGAAATAATGAATGTTTTGAACCATATACATCAAATATGTATTCTCGAAGAACAATTGCTGGGGATTTTATTGTTATTAATAAACATTTAGTTAAAGATTTAATGAATATTGGTTTATGGAATGCGGAAATGAAAAATAAGATTATATCAAATAATGGTTCAGTTCAAAAGATTAATGAAATACCAGCAGAAATTCGCGCTCTTTATAAAACTGTTTGGGAAATTAAACAAAAAGTATTGATTGATATGGCAATTGATAGAAGTCCTTTTGTTTGTCAAACATCGTCTATGAATTTATTCTTTGAAGAACCTAATTCAAGCAATTTAAGTAGTGCCTTTATGTATGGTTGGAAAAATGGTCTTAAAACAGGTTGTTATTACATTAGAAGTGCTCCAAAAGTTCAAGCACAGAAATTTACTGTCGATCCTACATTAAATGCTAATAAAGAAGAAGAAAATGGAGTGTGTGAAATGTGCTCCGCATAACTTCTAAAAGAAGTTTAGCCTTACAATTTATGTTCGGCATAACTTACCTTTGGTAAATAAGTCTCACAATTTATGTTCGGTTTAACCGAATTTTTATATATTAAAAATAATATATTTAATTTATTAACAAATTAATATTTGTTAATAATATATATTTTACAATAATTTATAATAATTGACTTAATAATTTAATAGTATTTTCCGGAAAAAATCGCGTTATAAATTGTTCGAAATTTACATAATATACTTCACATATTTTTCGTAATAAATCCATATCTTTCGAATATACATATGCTTCAAATGGCATTTTATTCTTTATTAATATATTAAACATATTTACACCATTTATTTTAAATAATTTATTTATTATTATCTTTTGAATATTATATTCATCATTATTATTATAATTTAATGTTGCCAAAAATAAATATAATAAATCACTACAAAATCTATATTTTGATGTATATAACTTTATTAAATCCAAATTATATCTACTTTTATTCACAAATATATTATAATTATCTTCAAATAAAAAATCATCATGCGAAAATATACTATTTCCTTCTTTCTCCATATATGAATATTCAAAATCTATTAATCGCAATTTTCTATCATTACCTATCAATATATTACTTCCTTTCAAATCACAATGAATAAAAGATAAATCCTTTTGCATATTTTTTAATAATCTACATATTATCATATACACATTTATTACATCTTTCATTATTTCTCTCCTTTTCATTTCATCATTTAATACATTTTCACGCTTTTTATACATCTTTTTATATAAATATTGGTCGAAACGCATTCCATCTATATTATCCATTTCTATATATATATCATTAAATATATGCCCATGCTCATCTATTGTATTTATATTATGAAAAAATGTATGGATTTTACATATTGGATTATAATTTAACATTAGTTTCTCATCAAAATATTTATATAAATTATGTTGAATTATTATTTCATTTAAAATATCTAATATATCAACATCCACTTCATATATATCTTTCCATACTTTACTTTTAACATAAAATGACTTTTTTATAAATATTTTTTCATTATTACTATATTTAAAAAATTCATTTTTATCACTTTTATACTCTTCATTCTTTATTAATAAACTCTTTTTATAATACGGATTTTTATGTATCACTAAATCTAATAAATATGATGTTTTCGATTGATTTTCATTAAATTCTAAACTTTTAAAACTTATTCCATTTTTTAACATATTGTTTAAAAAAATATAACGTTTATTTAATATTTCATTCAACTCTTTCGATATTATTATTTTATTACACTTTTCATAAAATAATTCAAATATATGATTATTATAAAAATTATTTCTTCTTTTTAAATGCTCCTCTATTATATTTTTTATTTCTTCTTTATCTTTCATACTCTTTTTATTTTTATTAAATATTTTTTTTATTATTTCGCACATTTTCAATAAATAAAAAAATATACTTTTTTATTTATTTTTATTATTTTATCTTTATATTATTTTTTTTATTTAAATTTTTTATTTTACATTTTGTAAATATGTTGCTAAATATAATGTTAATGCTGAATACTTCTTTCTATCCAAATTAACACTATTTTTTATTATTTCCGTATTCCATTGTAATGAATATATATATTCATTTATATTTTCTCCATATTTCTTCTTATAAAAACCTTTCAACTTCTTTATTACATTTCGCACTTTTATTTCCATTAAATCCACATTTACCAAATAATATCTATGAATATACTTCTTATCTTTATTTACATAATAATCATAATATGATGTTATATCATTATTTAATAATAAATTATATATTAATTTTATACCTTTCTCTTCATTACTCTTATTTTCATCCTTTTCTAACAAATCTATAAATTCACTATTTTCTAATATTCCCGTCTCTTCTATAAATTCTCTACATGCAGTTTTCTCTATTGTTTCATCATATTCCTCATATTTACCACCTATCGGATGTAATACTAACTTATTATCACGCAACTCTTTACATAACAAAAATCCAAAACCTTTACAATAAAATGTTATTGAAGCGCTCTTAAAAATACCATCTACTCCTTCTATTTTACATATTTTATTATTATTTTCTAATAAAATTTCTTCACTTTTTAACATATTATTTTCACTAAAAAATAGATTATTTTCCGCTTTATAAATAAACATTTTATTGCTTTATTATTTTTATATAATATTATTCTTTTATATTCATTTTTATTTTTACAAAAAAATTGATTTATTATAAAGAAATGGTCTAAATATATATAAAGTAAAATGAATAACTCCGTAATAAATATTATGAAAAAATGCGCTTTGCACTCTCTTAATAACTCTTTTACACATGTTGCTTCACTTATTCGCGGAAATTCCATCATTTGTATGGGAACTAATTGCTTACGATGCTCTTCTCCACATAATTCTAATGGCAAAAGCACTAAATGCTCTTTTCACGCCGAAACTAATGTTTTGCGAAAACTTGCTTCACATAAAGGCACTAAAAATAACTCTTCTTTCGAACTTGTTGTTATTCGTGTTAGTCCTAGGCAATTCAAAGCCGTGTTTTCAATGCATTTATCAAATGATTAAATCACGTTTCAAAATATCAAAAGTCCATTATTCAAATAGTGATGGTATTATTATTAGCGAAAATCTTAATCAATTATTACATACAACACACGTCCATATTACATATGGTATTCGAAATAAATATGGAACTATTCCTCGCGAATTACCTATTATGATTTTATTAGAAAATAAACGATTATATAATTTTATATTTTCTAAATATTGATATTTATTATATTTAATATATTTATTTATATTAGATTTTATTATAATTATGAATAAACTTTATAACATTTCTAATAATAATATTAACGTATCATCTTTTCCTAATCAAAATGTTATTTTTAATCGATTTTTAATCAATCATCCACAACTTTCCGTTAATTATTATCAAAAAGAGACTTACAAATATATTATAAATGAAAAGTATAACGAATTATATCCATATTTTGTAAAACCTTATACGTTATATAATTCTATTTATAAACCAAATATTGAACTTAAACCTAATTAAACTATATTTTTTATTTACGTTATTTTATTATATTTTTACCAGAATTTCACGTATTTACGTTTATACTATTTTCTTTTATTTTATAAAAAAAAATTGAAATATTATATTTAATAATTATTTGATATATTATAATTTGTTATAACTAATTAATTAAATTAAATTTTATTTTTACGAAAAAATGTTTCCTACTTTTCAAATTACAAACAACGTTAAGTATGATGGATGGTCTATTGGTATATATATTGTTAAAGATAATGAATATAACTCATTTCCTAACAAACCATTAATTATTCAAAATAGTGTAGATGATATTGTTGAAGCACTTTATTTGAGAGATTTAGATTTCTCATTTGTCACGCACGATAATACTATTATTAAACTCGGATTATTTTTATATAATCCACAAAATATTAAAATGTATATGATTAGTGATTATTACAGAAAAGAAAGGGTTTTACCCAATATATCATCTATTAAAAATTTAGGTGTATATACTTATCATTTTTCTTCAAAGATTTTTGATAATATATTTCATTATGATACTAATACTAAACATTTAAAATTTGAAACAATGAATGATAATAACACTAATTATGTTAAATTTGATTTATATTGTTTCAAATTAGAAAAAGAGAAAGATGATTTATATTACTTTTCAAATCCATTGATTAAAATAGATTTGAGAAATATTGAATAAATATTAAATATTAAATATTCATATATTTAATATTTTTTGCCAAAAATAAAAATAAAATATTATAAAAAATAAAAAATAAATATTATAAAAAATAAAAAGTAAATATTATAAAAAATAAATATTATAAAAAATAAAAAATAAATATTATATATAATTAAAGTAGTAATTATA
>VFQS010000529.1_pt1 | contig 41741 bp, 32 predicted proteins | sample 3512361 | NCBI WGS metagenome assembly VFQS01 (sample SAMN10412375, study PRJNA504923) | tailings metagenome | isolation source: Relicate 1 Philex TSF3 active mining | place: Philippines
ATCGGTTAGCGGCTCCCCTAACCTCACGGCGGTTTCGGAGCTCTTCCCACTTATCTACCTGCTCGATGCAGCCCATTTCGCGAAGTAAATCGGCGATTCCCTCACCATCTCGAACTACAACTCGGAAAACATTTCTGACTTCCCTTGCCTTGGCGTTAACTCCAAGTCTTCGAGCAACACCAACCAATGCCATCGCTGATTCATTGCCGGGTGCAACTACCTCCAAAGAAGTTGAACGACCAGGATCGGTAAGTGTGCCCTGTGCCAAGAATGCCCCACGCCAGATGGCTCGCGCCTCATCCATCGTTGAAGAAACCAATGTTGAGGGCAATCCCCGGACCGGCCTTCCCCGATTGTCAATCAATCCGGTCTGTCTAGCTAGCAACTCGCCATCCCGAAGAACTCTGATTTGGTAGCCATTAGTTCTGCGCAAGCCACCTGCCTGCACAACATTAACTTCAGCCGCAATTCCATATAACTCAGATATGGCCTTAGCAATTCTCTTGGCGACAGGAGCGGACTCGATTTCAACTTCGATAGCAATTCGACCCGAAATTAGATGGAGACCACCGCAAAAACGCAAGATCGTGGCAAGCTCAGCAGCTCTTACCAACCCGTTGACGGGTTGCACTCGAGCCAGCTCATCTTTTATCGCTTGTGTTATTGCCACGCTATTCCTTACCTAAGTCTCGATGCGCAACGGCGATAGTAGCATCTGCGACTGCACTCAGCCGCTTACCGACTTCATTCGCAATGGCTACTGATCGGTGCTTACCCCCAGTGCAACCAATCGCAATAGTCGCAAATCGCTTATTTTCAGATCGATATCCTTGCAAAACAATCTCAAGAGCAGATACATAATTGTCAACAAAGATCCTGACTCCAGGCTGACTTAGCACGAAATCACTCACAGCCTGATCGTTTCCAGTCAAGGACCTTAGCCTCTCATCCCAATGGGGATTAGGGATGAATCGTGCATCAGCAACCAAATCCGCATCAACAGGAATTCCGTATTTAAAGCCAAAGCTAATGACATTCACGCGCAAGAAATTCGCGTTGTCAGAAAATGCTTCTGCCACGCGGTTTGTAAGTTGATGAACATTTGAGTCGGAGGTGTCAAAAATTATATCAGCGCTCTCCCTAAGGCCAATTAGTTCAGCCCTCTCCCTCGCAATTCCATCTAGGATGGTGCCGCTTCCCTGCAACGGATGGGGTCGGCGAACAGATTCGAATCTTTTGACCAGAGCCGAGTCACTTGCTTCCAAGAACAACAGACGCACAGCAATTTCTCGGTTCTTTAGATCGTTGATTCGGCTTTGAAGCTCAGAGAAGAACTCTCCCCCTCGAACATCGGTAATCACGGCGATTTTAGGAAGTTTCGCTTTGCTTAGAGCAAAGAGATCGCTCATGGGTCCAAGCATTTGAGGGGGCAGATTGTCAATTACATACCAGCCCTGGTCCTCAAGGGCATTTCCAACCGTGGAGCGACCCGCCCCTGACATGCCGGTCACCACAAGTAATTCCGGTCGCTTGCTCTGTTCCATCGCTCCCCTGACGGGAACAAGGTTAGTGCTTTTGAATCTCGGGCGTGTCGGATTATGACAACTGCTGTAGCTGCTCCACAAGGCGCTGGGCTTGTGTCTGGCTAAATCCTGGTAAGTCGGCAATTTCCTCGGCGCTAGCCGCTCTGAGGCGCTTCAGGGAGCCGAATTTGCGTATAAGGAGGCGGACCTTTGCCTCCCCCAACCCAGGCAAATCAAGCAAAGTTGAAGCAATTGAGCTGGTCCGTTTTGCACGCTGCGCAGTGATGGCGAATCGGTGAGCCTCGTCCCGGATTCTTTGCAGTAGGAATAGCTCCTCGGAGGATCTGGGGAATATGACGGGCGCATCAGTAGAGGTGGTGTAAACCTCCTCTAGTCGCTTGGCCAGCGTGGCAATAGTTATGTCATCTATGCCAGCGTCAGTGAGAGCCCTAGCGGCAGCATTGCGCTGCTGTAAACCCCCATCAATTAGCAACAAACTTGGCCGATAACTGAATTTTTCACTCTTGTCGTCTTCCAAGTACTTCAGACGCCTTCGCAAGACTTGATATATCGCATCGGCATCATCGGTTGTCTCTAAGTTGAATTTTCGGTACTGATTCTTTCTAGGCAAACCGTCTTCAAACACCACCATAGAACCAACGGTTCCAGTTCCAGACAAATGTGAAATATCAAAACATTCGATTCGCAATGGTGCAGTTGGCATTCCCAATGCTTTCTGAAGCCCAGCAAGAGCGTCGGCCCTTGCTGCAAAATCAGCCGTTCTCTTGAGCTTGTAAGACTGAAGGGACTGCTTCGCGTTGGTTTCAACTGTTTTTGCGAGTACCGCTTTCTCTCCTCGCATGGCAACCGAGACATCGGATTTGGATCCTCTAATTTCACTGAGCCATAAAGTTACTTCGCGCTTCTCTTTAGGCAGCACGGGGACGTATATGCTTTTGGGCACTTCAATTGGCTCGGCAGATTTCGGCGGATTGTAGATTTGGTGCAAAACGTACTCAATCAACTCTGCGTCGTCTCGGTCGAGCTCAAGGTCAACAACCATGCCCCTAGCACCGCGAATTCTTCCGCCCCTTACATTGAAAATAGAAATTGCAGCTGATAGCTCATCTCTGGCCATTCCTATGAAATCCGCATCCGTCTGATCAGACAGAACTATTGAAGATTTCTCCAGAATCTTCTCAAGAGCCAGTACATCGTCTCGGAAATTGGCAGCGGCTTCGAAATTCTCAGCATCACTCATTTCCTGCATCTTTTGGCGCAATTTAGAAACGTATGTTTCATCGCCAGATGCAATGAAGGCACCAAGTTGCTTCGCTAGAGCCTTGTGGTCTGCTGGTTCGATTCTTCCAACACATGGCGCACTGCACTTACCAATGTCGGCGAGTAGGCACGGCCGATTTGCCCTCTTAGCCCGATCAAAGATGCCTTGCGAGCAGCTTCTTACTGGAAAGACTTTGAGCAGCGTATCTAGAGTCTCTCTCACGGCCCACGATTGGGTGTAGGGACCGAAATACTTCACCCCAGGAATTTCTCGATTACGGGTAATGAATGCCCTTGGAATCTCTTCTGACATCGAGATTGCTATATAGGGATAGCTCTTGTCATCTCGAAATCGAATGTTGAAGGGTGGTTCAAACTGCTTAATCCAACTAAATTCCAACTGCAGTGCATCGTATTCGGTATTGACTATTGTCCATTTGACATCTGTGGCCGCTTGCAACATGCGTTGAGTTCGCTCATGGAGTCGATCAAAGGTCCCAAAGTAACTGGACAGACGAGCCCGTAGATTCTTAGCCTTCCCTACATAAAGGACACGATTCCTGTCATCCATGAATCTGTAGACCCCTGGATTGGTTGGAATTTCAGAGGTGATGGGCCTAAATCGAAGCTCACTCATTTGCCAAAATGTCGGCCAGGAATTTTCCGGTGTGGCTGGCCTTGTTTTGAGCAACAATCTCTGGTGTACCCTCAGCAACTATTGTCCCGCCTCCCGAACCACCCTCAGGGCCTAAGTCAATAATCCAGTCAGCGCTCCGGATGACATCAAGGTTGTGCTCAATCACAATTACGGTATTTCCTCGGTCCACTAGAGAATTCAAAACCAATAGCAGCTTACGAACATCCTCGAAATGAAGACCAGTTGTTGGCTCGTCTAGCACGTAAATTGTTCTACCAGTGGCCCTTCGCTGAAGCTCAGTTGCGAGCTTGACTCGCTGAGCTTCACCTCCTGAAAGCGTTGTTGCACTTTGTCCAAGACGTACATAGCCAAGACCCACATCAACCAGGGTGTTCAAGTAGCGAGCGATTGAATTGATTGGTGCAAAGAATTCGGCCGCTTCACTGATTGGCATGTTTAGGACATCACCAATGGTCTTGCCCTTGAAGTGTACCTGCAGAGTCTCTCTGTTATAACGAGCGCCCTTGCATTCTTCACACGTTACATAGACATCAGGCAGAAAGTTCATTTCAATGCGAATAGTGCCATCTCCTGCGCAGTTCTCACACCTACCACCCTTGACGTTAAAGGAGAAGCGGCCCTGTTGATATCCACGAACTTTGGCCTCAGGGGTTTCGGCAAAGAGCTTTCGAATGTGATCAAATACGCCGGTATATGTAGCAGGGTTAGAGCGAGGTGTCCTTCCAATCGGAGCTTGATCTACGTGAACAACCTTGTCTAATTGGTCAAGTCCCGTAATTCGAGTGTGCTTGCCGGCCACACCCTTAGACCCATTAAGTTTGATTGCAAGCGTTTCGTAAAGGACGTCATTCACCAAGGACGACTTACCCGAACCACTCACTCCTGTAACCGCGGTCATCACTCCAAGCGGAAATTCGACATCGATGTTCTTAAGATTGTTCTCTTTTGCACCAACAACCTTGATGGCCTTGCCATTGGACTTTCTTCGGCTCTTGGGTGTCTCAATTCGGATCTTCCCCGCGAGGTATTCACCTGTTATCGACTTTTCATTCTCGAGGATGGCTTGATAGGAGCCGCTATGGACAACTTCCCCACCATGAGCGCCAGCGCCAGGTCCGATGTCAACCAGCCAGTCAGCGGCTTTGATGGTGTCTTCATCGTGCTCTACAACAATCAAAGTGTTTCCCAGATCGCGAAGTTTGATCAGGGTCTCGATTAGTCGCCGGTTGTCTCGCTGATGAAGTCCAATTGAAGGCTCATCAAGGACATAAAGAACACCAGTAAGGCCAGCACCAATTTGGGTGGCTAAGCGGATTCGCTGCGCCTCACCGCCTGACAATGACCCAGCCGATCGCTCAAGGGAGAGGTAGTCCAAGCCAACGGCCAGAAGGAAATCTAATCGTGCACGAATTTCTCTCAAGACTTGTGCAGCAATAGTCGCCTCGCGTTTGGTGAGCTTCAGTGAGTCAAAGAAGTTGTGAGCCTGCGCTAGCGAGAGCTGAGCCACATCATGAATTGATTTGCCATGAACCTTAACTGCCAATACTTCGGGTCTTAGTCGTGCCCCATCACAGGCGGGACAGGGTACTTCTCGCAGAAATTCTGCCCACTTGCCTCGCGCCCAGTCGGAATCAGATTCTTGATAGCGACGCTCAACGTAGGGCAATACTCCTTCGAAACCCGATGTGTAGCGCATTTCACGACCGTATTTTGAACGCCACTTAACTTGTACTTCAAAATCATTGCCATACAAAACAGCATCGCGAACGCGCTTGGGAAGTTTGTTCCAGGGTGTCTTCAAGCTGAAGTCAAGTTCCTTTGCAAGACCCTGGAGCAACCTTGTGAAGTAGGAATAGAGTCCCTTTCCTTGCGTGGACCAAGGAATGATGACTCCGTCACTAATTGAACTTTCTGGATCTCCAACTACTAGCTCCGCATCGACAGCCATCTTGGTTCCTAAGCCCGTGCAGTCAGGACAGGCACCAAATGGTGCGTTGAATGAGAATGTCCTGGGTTCAATCTCGGTTAGGTAAATCTCGTGTTCATTTGGGCAGCTCAGTTTCTCACTGAACGTCCGCTGCTTTTTCTGATCAACAAAGTCAACAATGACTCGGCCATCGGCCAGCTTGAGGGCTGTCTCAACGGAGTCAGTAATGCGACTGGCTGCTTCGGGTTTAATTACCAGCCTGTCAACGACAACTGAAATGTCATGCTTGTAGCTCTTCTTTAGTGGTTTGGCCTCTGATAGAACAATCGTTTCACCATCAACCACGGCCCTAGCAAAGCCTTGCGACTGCAAAGAGGCAAAGAGATCTTCGAAAGCACCCTTCTTTTGTTGAACAATAGGGGCTAGTAACTGAAATTTCGTTCCTTCTTCCAAGGCCAGAAGTTGATCAACGATTGCCTGCGGCGTCTGCTTCGAAATTGCTTCGCCACATTCCGGGCAGTGCGGTATGCCGATTCTGCTCCAAAGCAAACGTAGATAGTCATGAATCTCGGTGATGGTGCCAACAGTCGATCTGGGATTGCGATTGGTGGACTTTTGGTCAATTGATACAGCAGGTGAAAGGCCCTCAATAAAATCAACATCTGGTCTGTCTACCTGCCCCAAGAACTGGCGTGCGTACGCTGATAAAGATTCGACATATCTGCGCTGACCCTCGGCGAAGATTGTGTCAAAGGCAAGTGATGATTTTCCAGACCCAGACAAACCAGTGAATACGATCAGAGCATCCCTTGGAACCTCTAGGTTGAGATTCTTTAAGTTATGGACTCTAGCTCCGCGGATAGATAGCTTGCTACCGGGAGGTGTCTGGATACTCACCGTAGAAGTCTATGCGTGGCCAGCGGCATCAAACTGCCGCAGCTCGCGCTTGAGCTCGGCAATCTCGTCCCGGATCCGCGCAGCCAGTTCAAAATTAAGGGAGGCCGCCGAGGCTCTCATTTGGGCATCCAGCTCCATGATCGTTTGAATGAGCTGCTCTCTTCCAGCTCGTCCGATGTCTCTTCGACCACGAATTGGAGAAACTGAAGTCTTGCCCTTCGGAGCCTTCTTCATTTGCTCCATCAGTGTTTCCGTATCCACTTCCTCACGAACTAAAGCGTCGGTTATGTCTGCAATCTTCTTTCTTAGCGGTTGCGGGTCAATGTTGTTGGCTCGGTTATATTCAATTTGGATTTCTCTCCTGCGATTGGTCTCGTCGATTGCTTTCTTCATGGAGTCCGTGACACGGTCGGCGTACATGTGAACCTCGCCAGCGACATTTCGAGCAGCTCGCCCAATGGTTTGAATCAGTGATGTGGTTGAACGAAGGAAACCCTCTTTGTCAGCATCCAGAATGGACACCAACGAGACTTCAGGAAGATCAAGTCCTTCACGAAGTAGGTTGATACCAACGAGCACGTCATAAATGCCCTGTCGAAGTTCCCTTAGTAGCTCAACTCGTCTAAGAGTGTCAACATCGGAGTGAAGGTAACGAACGCGGATTCCCATTTCGGTGAGATAGTCGGTAACTTCTTCAGCCAATCGCTTGGTGAGAGTTGTTACCAGGACTCGCTCGTTCCTTTCAGTCCGAAGCTTGATTTCTTCCATGAGGTCATCAATTTGTCCACGCGACGGCTTCACGACAATCTTTGGATCCACTAGACCAGTTGGTCGAATGATTTGTTCGACCACCCCATCAGATAGTCCAAGCTCATATTCGGCGGGGGTTGCGGAGAGGTAAACGGTCTGGCCAGTTCTAGCTAGAAACTCATCAAATCTCAGAGGTCGATTATCAAGTGCCGAAGGAAGCCTGAAGCCATACTCAACCAGTGTTCGCTTTCGCGACTGATCGCCATTGTGCATGGCTCGAATCTGAGGAATCGTCACGTGTGACTCATCAATCACCGTCAGAAAATCCTCTGGAAAATAATCCAGGAGGCAAGCCGGTGGCTCCCCTTGCTCGCGCCCATCGATGTGGCGGGAGTAATTCTCAATTCCTGAGCAGAAGCCAAGTTCTTTTATCATTTCCAGGTCGAAAGTTGTCCGCATCTTGATGCGTTGAGCTTCCAGCAGCTTTCCTTGCTTCTCTAGTTCTCGATATCTAGCTTCCAATTCTTCTTCGATTGCTTCGATGGCCCTGCCCATTTGCTCAGCGGGTGCGACGTAGTAGGAGGCTGGATATATCGCCACTGACTGTCGGTCCATCAGAATCTCACCTGTAAGTGGGTTGATTCGATAAATCTTCTCTATTTCGTCACCAAAGAACTCGATTCTGGTGGCTTCTTGATCGTAGATCGCAATCACCTCGATGGTGTCACCCTTGACTCGGAAGTTACCCCTAATGAAGTCAACATCGTTTCGCTGGTACTGAATATTGACAAGAGCGCGAATAAGTTCGTCTCTACCAATTCTCTGACCCACGCGAAGTGGTAAAGACTGGGCTAGATACTCCTTGGGTGCGCCTAGACCATAGATGCACGAGACCGTAGCCACCACAATTACGTCTCTTCTTGATAGCAGTGACATTGTGGCGGAGTACCTAAGTCGCTCAACTTCCTCGTTGATAGTCGAGTCCTTCTCAATAAACGTGTCTGTTTGAGGCACGTAGGCTTCGGGTTGGTAATAGTCGTAGTAGCTGACAAAGTACTCAACGGCATTATTTGGAAAGAGCTCCCTTAGTTCACTCGCCAACTGAGCCGCAAGGGTCTTGTTGTGTGCGATTACAAGTGTCGGCCTCTGAAGGCGCTCAACAAGCCAGGCAGTGGTTGCAGATTTTCCCGTACCAGTTGCTCCAAGCAAAACAACATCTCGCTCCCCTGCGCGCAGTCGCTGCTCAAGCTCAGCAATTGCCTTGGGCTGATCGCCAGATGGCGAGTATTCGCTAACAACCTTGAACGGTATGGAGTCATCCATTTGTGATGGTCCTATAAGCCTCTCGGGCCCTAGTTAAAAGCTCCTCCAAAGTGCAATTCGAGTTAATTATTAGGTCAGCCAGTTCTTCGCGTTGCTTATCCGTAGCCTGCGCGGAGATACGTCGCATCGCGTCTTCTCGAGTCATGCCCCTTTTCAAAAGTCGCTCAACTCTGATTTCTTCAGGGCAGCTAATAGTCACAACCTTGTCGAATTGCAGAGGTGACTGAGTCTCTACAAAAAGCGGAATCGTGTAAACAATCACTGAATCTTGATTCGCGCTAGTGCGCTCAAGTGCCAGGGCCTGGATGAGTGGATGGAGGATGCCCTGCACGCGCTTGCGAACACTTGGGTCCGTGAAACTGAGCTCTGCTAATTTAGTGCGGTTGAGGTGACCAGTTTCATCGAGGATTTGGCTGCCAAGTTCTGCCACCAATCTCTCTAATCCAACTTCGCCAGGTTCAACAACTTCACGAGCCAATAAATCGGCGTCTATTTCAGTTGCACCAAGCCTTACCCACTCAGCAGCAACGGTTGACTTACCCGAGCCGATGCCTCCGGTTAGAGCGATTAGCATCCTTCCAGAATAGGCCCGGTTAGTGCTTCTACTTGTCTTCCGCTAGCTGGTCCCTCAAAGACGCCAAGGACTCGTCTTGCGACAAAGAGCCTTCGGTTGCCTGAGTTACTTCTGCTGGCTGAGCATCTGGCAAATTGGCCAGCTTTTCGCGCATGGCCTTAACTTGAGTCTTGTGCAGCTCCCAGCGAGTGTGAGCTTCCGCATAGTCAGCTTCCCACTTTGTGCGAGCCTCTTCATAGCCAGGCTTCCACTCGTTGGTAGCTGGATCAAATCCTTCTGGGTAGCGGTAGTTACCGCTCTCGTCGTAGTCAGCAGCCATACCGTAAAGAACTGGATTGAAATCGCTGCCGGCTGGGTCAACTTCGTCAATTGCCTGCTTCAGCGATAGGGAGATTCTGCGACGCTCAAGATCAATGTCAATTAGCTTGACAAAGACGTCCTGGTTCACGGTTACTACTTGGTCAGCGTGCTCAACGTGCTTGGAAGAAAGCTCGGAAATGTGAACTAGTCCTTCGATACCGTCAGCCACACGCACAAATGCACCGAATGGCACAATCTTTGTGACCTTGCCTGGAATGTACTGACCAATAGCGTGAGTTCTAGCGAATACTTGCCATGGGTCTTCCTGAGTTGCCTTCAGCGATAGCGAGACACGTTCGCGATCTGAGTCAACTTCAAGAACCTCAACAGTAACTTCCTGACCAACTTCAACAACTTCGCTGGCGTGTTCAACGTGCTTCCAGCTCAATTCCGAAACGTGAACCAAGCCATCAACGCCGCCTAGGTCGATGAAGGCACCAAAGTTGACGATGGAAGAAACTACACCGGTGCGAATCTGACCCTTTGCAAGGTCATTCAACATGGTGGTGCGGCTTTCACTCTGGCTTTGCTCGAGCAGTGCCCGGCGTGAGAGAACAACGTTGTTTCGGTTCTTGTCTAGCTCAAGGATTTTTGCTTCTACCTCGGTACCAAGGTATGGACCTAGATCGCGAACTCTTCTGAGCTCAATGAGTGAAGCTGGGAGGAAGCCGCGTAGACCGATGTCAACAATGACACCACCCTTTACAACTTCAATAACTACACCTTTGACGATTTCGTCAGCTTCCTTAATCTTCTCTACATCTCCCCAAGCCCGCTCGTATTGTGCGCGCTTTTTGCTGAGGATTAGGCGGCCTTCTTTGTCTTCCTTCTGAAGAACAAGAGCTTCGATTGACTCGCCAACCTTAACAATGTCGTTTGGATTGGCATCTTGCCTGATTGAAAGTTCGCGAAGAGGGATAACACCCTCTGTCTTATATCCGACATCTAGTAGTACTTCATCGCGATCGATTTTGACTACTGTTCCAGCGATTAGATCGCCGTCATTGAAAAATTTGAGAGTTGCTTCGACCGCTGCTAGAAAATCCTCTTGAGAGCCGATGTCGTTGACTGCTATTTGCTTGGTGCCTGCGGTCGATTTGGTTGCCATATAGGTATGTACTTCACTTTTACTCAGGTCGTGCAAAACAAGAACAAGCTTTGATCTTGACTTGCCCGACGAACGGACAGGGAAAGCGCCCTAAGGCGCCTGAGAAAGCCTAGCGGCATTCCTAGTGGCCCGCCAGCTCCCAATTGGGGCCAACCCCGATATGGACCTCGACTGGCACCGAAAGCCTCGCCACACTCTTCATGCTCTCAGAGGCCAAAATCCTGACTTGCTCCAGCTCGTTTGGCGCCACCTCAAAGACCAACTCGTCGTGAACCTGGAGCAAAAGCCTAGACTTTAGCCCCTCCTTGCCAAGGCGCGTGTCAGCCTCAATCATTGCCAACTTCATGATGTCAGCAGCAGTTCCTTGGATAGGCGCATTTAGCGCTGCCCTGCGAGCATTTTCTCGGATTTGGAACACCTTGGAATTCAAATCACTAAATGGCCTGCGTCGACCATAAACAGTTTCTGTGTAGCCGTCTACCTTGGCCCGTTGAACTACTTGATCCAAGTAACGCTTAACTCCCCCAAAGCGAGCAAAGTAGTCACTCATCAGTTGCTTTGCCTCAGTCTTAGAGATCTTCAGCTGCCGTGCAAGGCCAAATTCACTTAGTCCGTAAACCAATCCATAGCTCATGGCTTTCACTTTTGAGCGCATTGCCGAGTCAACCTCGGAAGGTTTTACGCCGTAAATGCGCGCTCCAACGAAGTTATGCAGATCTTCACCGGCCCGAAAAGCCTCGATCAAACCAGCATCTTCACTCAGATGAGCCATGATGCGCATTTCAATTTGTGAGTAATCAGCTGTTAGCAACTCTACGTAGCCAGAACCAGCAACAAATGCACTGCGAAGGCGCTGGCCTCGCTCTGTCTTAATAGGAATATTTTGCAAGTTTGGATTCTCGCTGCTTAGTCGACCCGTTGAAGTTCCGGTTTGCAAATAGCTGGTATGGATGCGGCCATCGGGTTTGATCGCATCCAGGAGCGTCTCGGACATTTGACGAATCTTTGAAACATCCCTGTGTGCTAGAAGTTTCTCTAAAAAAGGATGACCTGTTTGTTCTAGCAGATCTGCCAAGGCCTCAGCATTGGTCGAATAACCAGTCTTGACAGACCTAGTTCCCTCAAATCCCAACTCCTCAAATAGAACCGTTTGCAGCTGCTTAGGACTTGCAAGATTTACTTCGTGGCCGATGATTGCATAAGCCTCTTGAGCAATTTCCTCCACTTCTTTGGCCAGGGATTCGTTCTGTTCTTGCAGATTATTGCGATCGATTGCGATACCGGTTGATTCCATCTTCGCTAGAACAACTGATGCTGGAAGCTCTATCTCTCGGTAGACACTCTTTATAGTCTTGGTCTCAAGTTTCCTAGTTGTTACGTCAAAAATCACTGCCGCTGCCCACGCATTTAGTGAAGCAGGTTCTTCTGCAAATAGTTCGAGCGGATCAGCTCTTGTGATGTCTACCCCAGCTAGATCACGTAGAAGTTGATCCTGGTTGTAGTCCTTATATGTCGGATCGTTTAGATAAGCAGTGAGTAGGGCATCGTTCTTTGCCTCAACTGCACCAAGGCCTAGCTCTATACATTGATGAGCGAAGTGCTTTGAGTCCCAGGTGCCAAACTGACCTGTTTTTATGAGACTAAGAGCGTCTGCTACGTCATTTCCATCCCAGTCGAGTCGGGTTGTGGTTGTTGCGACACCTAAACCAACTAGCTTGCCCTCTGCTAGTTGGAGAGAAACAAAGGATGATTCTCCAAGAGATTTGTTTAGTTCCGCTACGCCTACTACGCGGTTCTCAGGCTGCTCGAATGTCTGATCAATAATGTCAACGTCGGCTTCATCTTCCTCTTCAATCTCAGCCCGAACAACCGGTATCTGAGCCCCATTTGTTCCTCGCAATTTGATTACTCGCGTTAGAAGTGTTCTGAAATTCAATTTTGCGAATACTGCCTTGACTTCCTCCTCGTGCACTGGCCCAACAGCTAGATCTGGGATTGAAAATTCGAAATCCAGATCCCTGACCAGATTGTTGAGTCGGCGATTGCGAACAGCGAGCTCACGCTTGTCACGCAGGCTTTCACCGACTTTGCCCGTTATCTGTTCCGCTGACTTGAGAATCGAGTCAAGGTCTCCGAAGGTTTGCAGCCACTTTGCTGCCGTCTTTGGGCCCACGCCTGGTATGCCGGGCAGATTGTCTGAAGTTTCGCCTACCAGGGCAGCAAGGTCCTGATACTGCTTAGCCGTTACCCCGTACTTTTCGAATACTGCTCGATCGTCCATGCGAGCCAGATTCATAACACCTTTGATTGGATAAAGAATCGTAGTTTGATCACTAATTAGCTGAAAAGTGTCGCGATCACCGGAAACAATCAGGACCCTCATCCCCTCCTGCTCGCCCTTGTTTGCAAGTGACGCAATCAGGTCGTCGGCTTCGTAGCCATCCCTTGAAACAGAAGTGATTCTCATCGCCGCTAAAGCTTCCACCAAGAGCTCGGTCTGACCTATGAACTCTTCAGGCGTCTCACCTCGATTCCCTTTGTAATCTGGGTATTCCTGGGTTCGAAAGCTCTCCCTAGACACGTCAAAAGCAACGCAGATGTGAGTTGGCTTCTCATTCTCCATAATCGTCAAAAGCATCGAGATGAAACCATGGACTGCGTTTGTGTGCTGGCCAGCTTGATTCTTGAAGCTATCTGGATTGAGCGCATAGAACGCGCGAAATGCTAGCGAATGGCCGTCGATAAGCAGCAAGGTAGGCTTTCTCTCAACAGACATACGGCTAGCCTACTTTGCCCAGGAGAAACAATGGAGAACGAAGTCGTCACTTCAGCTCAAGCCCTTGAAGTAATGCGCCAACGCGGTCTTGGTGCGCTTGCTGACCGAATGGGCATCAAACTCTTGGAGCTAAGCGCCGAGCGCGCCGTTGCGACCATGCCTGTGGAAGGGAACACTCAGCCAATTGGTTTACTGCACGGCGGGGCGCACGTTGTTCTTGCGGAATCCCTTGGAAGTTTTGCTGCCAATGTTCATGCTCACCCTTGGGGTTATGCGGTTGGAATAGAAATAAATGCCTCTCATCACGCATCAGTCAAGAGCGGCCTTGTTACTGGAACCTGCACAGCAATCAAGTTGGGTAAGAGCCTAACCACCCATGAAGTAAAAATGACTGATGAAAGTGGACAGCTGTTGTCAACAGTGAGGATTACTAACTATCTTCGCCCGAAGCAGTCTTAGGTCCTAGCTGGTCAATCACGGCCTTTGCAACTTGGGACATAGACAATCTTCTATCCATTGAAGCCTTTTGAATCCACCTAAATGCATCTGGTTCGGTTAGCTTCATCTTGGACATCAATAAACCTTTTGCACGATCCATTAGCTTTCTGGTTTCAAGACGATCAGAGAGATCTGAAATCTCTTGCTCCAAGGCTGCAATCTCTTCGCTGCGGGCAATTGCAATCTGAATAGCTGGAATAAGATCGGCAGGCTTGAAGGGCTTTGTGATGTAGGCCATGGCGCCTGCTTCAGTGGCACGACTTACTAGCTCTGCTTGCGAAAATGCTGTCAGTAAAACGACGGGGATCTTTTCAATGGATAGTTTTTCTGCCGCTGAAATACCGTCAAGTTTTGGCATCTTGATGTCCATCACAACAACATCCGGCTTTAGTTGTTCAGCCAACTGAATAGCTTCCTCGCCGTCAGAGGCTTCACCGACCACTTCAAAGCCTGCCTCGGTGAGGGTCGCGACAACGTCCATACGAATCAACGATTCGTCTTCCGCGACTAGGACCTTCAAAGCTTGTTGCATGCTGCTACTTTAGCCATTTACGCATCCACTACACTTGCTAAGACCGGCCGGAATGGCGGAACGGCAGACGCGGCGCACTCAAAATGCGTTGTCCGAAAGGGCGTGTGGGTTCAAATCCCACTTCCGGCACAGTTAGTTAGCGTATCCAGGGGCGGCGTTGTGCACAGCATCGCCTACCCTGTGTACGCGAAGCGAGTTGGTCGAACCTGGGATTCCTGGTGGAGATCCGGCCACAACAATGACTTCATCCCCCAGTTTGCACTTCCCGGACTCCATCACAATCTCATCGACTTGTTTGATCATTTGATCAGTGTGCTTGACGTGCTCGGCAAGGAATGTAGTTGCACCCCAAACCAGGGCCAATTTGCGGCGCACGCTCTGACTCGGTGTGAATGCAAGAACAGGGATACGTGAACGTAGACGACTTACACGTCGAAGAGTGTCACCGCTCTCCGTGAAAACACAGACGTACTTACTTCCCAACAAGTCCGCAATGTCTAGGGCTGCCTTCACCACTGCGCCAGAGTGTGTGTGAGGCTTTGTTCCAAGATCAGGAATTCTTTCAAGACCATTTTCTTCAGTGGATTCAATGATTCTTGCCATAGTGGCAACCGTTTCAACAGGATACTTTCCAACTGAGGTTTCTCCGGAGAGCATCAGGGCATCAGCACCATCGAGTACTGCGTTGGCAACGTCTGAAGCTTCTGCTCTTGTTGGTCTGCTGTTCTCAATCATGCTCTCAAGCATCTGAGTTGCAACGATTACCGGTTTGGCCCAACGTCTTGCCAGTTCAACAGCGCGTTTTTGAACTAGAGGTACCTGCTCTAGCGGAAGCTCTACGCCCAGGTCTCCTCTTGCAACCATGATTCCATCGAAAGCATCAACAATCTCTTCCAAAGCCTCTACCGCCTGCGGCTTCTCAATCTTGGCAATTACGGGAACGAATCGATTCTCTTCCTTCATGATTTCGTGCGCCCGAGTTACATCCTTAGCAGAGCGAACAAAGCTGAGCGCAATCATGTCTGCTCCAACTCGGAGGGCCCATCGAAGATCTTCCTCGTCTTTCTCACTCATAGCGGGAACATTTACCGCGACGCCTGGAAGATTGATTCCCTTGTTGTTTGAGATTGGTCCACCAATTTCAACTTCACAAACGACCTTGTTACCGTCGACCTTCTTAGCTCGAAGGGCGATTCGGCCATCGTCAATCAACAGCGGATCGCCAGGCTTTACGTCTTGTGGGAGGCCCTTATACGTGGTGCCACAAATCGTTGCATCGCCTTCCACATCAGCAGTTGTGATTGTGAATTCTTGGCCAACTGACAGCTCTTCTTTGCCATTTTTGAATCGTGCCAGACGAATTTTCGGACCCTGTAGGTCAACCAAAATGCCTACTGGTTTATCAAGCTCGTCAGCAGCTTTGCGAATGTTGTTGTAAGAAGCCTCATGGACAGAGTAGTCACCATGGGAAAGGTTCAACCTCGCTACATCGACTCCCGCTGAAATGACAGCTTTGGTTTTGTCGAAATGCCCAACCGCCGGCCCGAATGTTGCAACGATTTTTGCGCGTCTCATTTATGTTCCTTACTTAGCTGTAAACCGAAATTGGTTGGTCGGTCGGCTTGACTGGGAAAGGCAGCTCTGTCTCGCCTTCGAGATACTCGTCTACTGCTGAGGCGGCTGCTCTGCCCTCAGCTATCGCCCAGACTACAAGACTTGCCCCTCGACCTGCGTCACCGGCAATGAAAATTCCGTTGCCTGCATGGTATTTGTTGTCTCGGGTGAGGTTTCCCTTTTCGAGACTTAGTCCAAGCTGCGGAACAACCTGGTCGGCTTCATTGCCCTGATATCCGAGTGCGAGTAAAACAAGGTCAGCCTTGAGTATCCGTTCAGTTCCGGCCTTTGGAAGTCTTTGACCATTCACAAATTCCGTATCGGCGACCTTTACGCCAGTAAGTTTCCCATTCTCTCCAACGAATTCAACGGTTGAGTGAAGATACTTTCTCTCACCGAATTCTTCGTGTGCAGATTGAATCTCAAATACATTCGGCACAGTTGGCCATGGCATATCGTCCGTGCGATCACTTGGGGGCATCTTTCCAATCGCAAGTGTTGTAACACTAAGTGCACCCTGACGGGTTGCAGTGCCAAGGCAGTCTGCTCCCGTATCGCCTCCGCCGAGGATCACTACGTGCTTTCCTTCAGCAGTTATTTGATTTGGCACTTGCTCTCCAGCCACAACACGATTGGCGGCAGATAGATACGGCATAGCGAACTCAACGCCAACCAGTTCGCGACCGGGGACTCTTATGTCTCTTGCAACCAAGGCACCGGTAGCAATTACTACTGCGTCATAGCGTCTTCTGAGCTCATCCCAAGTGATGTCGACGCCAACGTTAACGCCAGTTCTAAATCTCGTTCCTTCGGATTCCATTTGATGAATTCTGCGATCGATGTGATGCTTTTCCATCTTGAAGTCTGGGATACCGTATCGAAGAAGTCCGCCCAATCGGTCATCTCTTTCAAACACTGCAACGGTGTGGCCAGCTCTGGTTAACTGTTGTGCCGCAGCTAGACCCGCCGGTCCACTGCCGACTACTGCGACTGTTTTACCGGTTAAACGATCCGGAACCTGTGGAAGGACCAAGCCATTGTCAAAGGCATCATCGATGATGCTGACTTCAATCTCTTTGATAGTTACCGCAGGCTGATTAATCCCGAGAACACAAGCATCTTCACAAGGTGCAGGACAGATTCGACCAGTGAATTCCGGGAAGTTATTTGTAGCGTGCAGTCGATCAATCGCCTCACGTCCCCTACCACGGTGAGTTAAGTCATTCCATTCCGGAATGAGATTCCCTAGCGGGCAACCCTGGTGACAGAAAGGAATTCCACAGTCCATGCAACGCGATGCTTGGCGCTTAACCGTCTCGGAGTTGCGCTCTTCATAAACCTCTTTCCAGTCCTTGATTCTGACTGGTACTGGTCGACGCGGCGCGGTCTCACGCTCAGTGATCTTGATGAAGCCTCTTGGATCAGCCATTGATCACCTCGAGGATCTGCGTCCATACCTCCTGACCATCTGGTTCGTGTCCCAGCTCCGCAGCCTTCGCCTGGATCTCCATCACTCGGGCATAATCACGAGGAAGAATTTTGGTGAAATTCGCAACTTCTGAGGGGAAATTGGACAGAATGGCGCTAGCCACAGCTGAGTGGGTCTCTTCTAGATGCCTTTGAATCAGTCCCCTAAGTTCAATCTGGTCCTCATTCGTCAGGCTGGTAAGTGATACTTCACCGACTTGCAAAGCCTCACGATTTACCTTTGACTCAGAAAGTCTGTAAACATAGGCGATACCACCGCTCATACCTGCCGCCAGATTTATTCCAGTCTTCCCCAGAATCACTGCTCGACCACCTGTCATGTATTCAAGAGCGTGATCACCAACACCTTCAACGACTGCAGTGGCGCCCGAATTGCGCACTAGGAAACGCTCACCCACAACGCCGTTTAGGTAAATCTCTCCTCCAGTTGCACCATAGCCAATCACATTTCCGGCAATTACGTTCTCACTCGCAACAAATCCGCTGCCAGTTGGTGGCTTGACTACGACCATTCCACCGGAAAGGCCCTTCGCAACGTAGTCATTGCAGTCACCCTCTACAACCAACTTGATGCCGCGTGGAATGAAAGCCCCAAGTGATTGACCGGCACTTCCCCTGAGCCTCAGCTCCAAGGTTCCCGACTTAAGTCCAGCTTCTCCCCACTTCTTGGTGAGCTCATTACCAAGCATTGCCCCAATTGCCTGATTGGTGTTATTTATCTCCCGCTCTATAACCTGAGGCTTTCCATCCATTAGAGCAGGAGCAGCTTCATCGATTAGCGGATAATCAAAATGCTTTTCAATATCGTGTTGCTGCTCAGTTGATGAGCGAAGCGAGGACGTGCTCTGTATTTCTTTCGCGGCAAAGATCGGCGCCAAGTCCATGCCGTCCGCTTTCCAGTGTCTGACAGCGCGGTTCGTGTCGAGCAGCTCAACGTGTCCAATGGCCTCAGACAAGGATCTGAAGCCAAGATCAGCCAAGTACTCACGAACTTCCTGTGCTAGGAACTCAAAGAAGTTAACGACATGATCGGCCTGACCACGGAAGCGCTTTCGTAAATCAGGATTTTGCGTGGCAACGCCAACCGGACAAGTGTCAAGGTGGCAAACCCGCATCAAAATACAGCCCTCAACAACAAGCGGCGCAGTTGCAAAACCAAACTCTTCGGCTCCCAGAAGAGCAGCGATGATGACATCTCTTCCGGTCTTCATTTGGCCATCTACCTGAACAACAATTCGGTCGCGCAATCCATTGAGCAGCAATGTTTGTTGTGCTTCAGCTAGTCCAAGTTCCCACGGCGTTCCAGCATGCTTAAGTGAGTTGAGCGGGCTCGCTCCGGTTCCGCCGTCATGACCAGAAATAAGAACCACATCAGCCTTCGCTTTGGCCACACCAGCAGCGACGGTGCCTACTCCAAACTGACTTACAAGTTTCACATTGATGCGAGCATCTCGATTAGCCCGCTTCAGGTCAAAGATCAACTGCTTGAGGTCTTCAATTGAATAGATGTCATGGTGAGGAGGAGGTGAAATGAGCCCTACGCCTGGGGTTGAGTGTCTTAGTTCAGCAATCCATGGGTAAACCTTGTTTGGTGGTAACTGACCACCCTCCCCAGGCTTAGCACCTTGAGCCATTTTGATTTGTATGTCGTCTGCGTGAGTCAAATACATTGATGTGACACCAAAACGTCCAGATGCAACCTGTTTCACAGCAGATCGACGCTCAGGATCAAGAAGTCGCTCTGTTGACTCTCCACCCTCTCCGGTATTGCTCTTAGCCCCAAGTCGATTCATGGCAATGGCGAGAACTTCATGAGCCTCGGGAGAGATGGCTCCCATTGACATGGCACCGGTTGAGAAGCGCTTTACTATTTCTGAAACAGGCTCAACTTCCTCAATTGAAACTGGCTTGCGCGCCCCAAGTTTGAGCTCAAATAGTCCTCGCAAAGTCATGAGACGCTCGGACTGATCGTCGACTGCCTTCGTGTATTGCTTGAAGATGTCATACCTCTTAGCACGAGTTGAGTGCTGAAGTTTGAAAACGGTTTCTGGATTAAAGAGGTGTGGCGGTCCTTCTCGGCGCCATTTCATCTCGCCGCCAACTTCCAATGGCAGGTGAGCTTTGGTGGCTCCCTCAAGCGGATAGGCAGCCCGGTGTCTTTGTTCAATTTCCTTAGCAAGGATTTCGATTCCGACTCCTCCGAGTTTGGAGGTAGTACCAGTGAAATATTTATCTACTAAATCTTGAGCCAAGCCAATAGCTTCGAATGTTTGAGCTGCTGCATAAGAAGCTACCGTTGAAATACCCATCTTGCTCATGATCTTTAGCACTCCCTTACCAAGCGCCTTGATCATGTTCTTACTGGATCTCTCCGCAGTGATGCCGTTGATAATGCCTCTTACAACCAAATCTTCTGCAGTCTCGAGTGCAAGATAAGGGTTTATTGCAGATGCGCCGTAGCCGATGAGCGTTGCCACGTGATGAACGTCTCGAGCATCTCCGCACTCAACAACCAGACCCACCATCATGCGATCGCCCTTGCGAATCAGGTGGTGATGAATAGCAGACAGACTCAAAAGTGACGGAATTGGTGCGAGCTCCCGATTTGAATCTCTGTCTGAGAGAACTATGAAGGTAGCTCCGCCGGAAATAGCTTCATCTACCTCAGAGCAAATCTTGGCAAGTCGCGCTTCCAGTGCAACAGCACCTTCGTCAACTCTGTAAAGACAGGAAATTGTCACCGATTTTCCGATGTTGTTTGCCTTGTCGATGTGCTTGATTCTGGCAAGTTCATCGTTACTAAGAATTGGATAATCCAAAACCATTTGTTTGGCGTGCTCAGGAGTCGCTGTTAGTAGGTTTCTGACCGGTCCGATTGCAGCCGTCATGGATGTAACTACTTCTTCGCGAATCGCGTCTAGCGGCGGATTTGTTACTTGGGCAAACTGCTGAACGAAGTAGTCAAAGAGAAGTCGGGGTCGATCCGAGATCGCAGCAATTGGAGTATCGGTCCCCATAGCACCAATAGGCTCCTGACCGGAGCGCGCCATTGGAGTGATGAATTCCTTAATGTCCTCTTCGGTATATCCAAATACCCGTTGTCGGCGATTAACCGAAGTAGACGAATAGCGAACATGCTCACGTTCGGGAAGGTCCTTTAGGTTGATTCGTGACTGCTCTAGCCATTCTCCCCATGGCTCCAGAGAAGCAACCTCTGCCTTTATTTGTTCATCTTCAATAATGACGCCGGCCTTGGTGTCAATGAGGAACATCTTTCCTGGTTGTAGTCGTCCCTTGCGAACAATTCGATCAGGGGTAATAGACGAGACACCAATCTCGGAAGCGAGAATAATCAGGCCATCCTCGGTGACAATGAATCTTCCTGGTCTGAGTCCATTTCTATCAAGTGTGGCTCCTACCAAATCTCCGTCAGTGAAAATGACTGCTGCTGGCCCATCCCAGGGCTCCATCAGCATGGAGTGATACTCAAAGAAATCCCTAATTTGGGGATCGAGGTCGAGTTGCTTCTCCCACGCTCCAGGAATCATCATCATCATGGCGTGAGGAAGCGAACGTCCGCTAAGTACTAAAAGTTCCAGAACTTCATCAAAAGTTGCGCTGTCCGATGCTCCGGGGGTCACTATTGGCTTGAGTTGATCAATGTTGCCCAGTAGCTCACTCGCGAGCTGTGACTCACGAGCGGCCATCCAATTGGCATTTCCCTTAACCGTGTTGATTTCGCCGTTATGGGCAATAAACCTAAATGGATGAGCTAGTGGCCAAGAAGGGAATGTGTTGGTTGAGAAGCGTGAGTGAACTAGAGCCAACTTCGAGGCAAAGCGTTCGTCTGAAAGATCAGGATAGAAAGGCTCTAACTGAAGCGTCGTCACCATGCCTTTGTAGACAATGGTCCGCATCGATAGTGATGGGAAGTAAATTCCGACCTCTCGCTCACTGCGTTTTCTGAGTCTGAATAGCTTTCGCTCTAGTTCTAGTCCAGAAACTTTCCCAGAAACGAAAACCTGCTCGATGGTAGGCATGGCGGCTCTGGCTAGATCGCCGAGAACTTCAGGTCGTGTTGGAACTAAGCGCCATCCAAGGACTGATAAGCCTTCTTCGTTGGCAATCCTCCGAAAAGCTTCTTTTTCATCACCCGACTCTGAACTAAGGAAAGCTAGTCCAGTTCCATAACTTCCGAGTGCAGGTAGTTCGATGCCAGACACTGCTCTTAGGAATTCATCTGGAAGTTGAGTAAGTATTCCAGCACCGTCACCGGTGCCAGCGTCTGATCCAACTGCACCGCGATGCTCCAAATTTCTTAGAGCACTCAGAGCAGTCTCGACAATGTCATGCCCGGCAGTTCCTCGCAGGGTTGCAACCATCGCTAGACCGCACGCGTCTCTCTCTGCGCTGGGGTCATACAACCCTTGCGCTTCAGGCGCAAATGAAAAGCGCTTGAACGGAGATACGCTCACTTCAACTCCAATCGAACTCACAGAAAACTGGGACGTCGTTGGCCCGAAATGTATTTACTTAGTTTGCTCCGATTCGGAGCTTTCAACAGGTTTGGTTTCGATCACAGGTTCTCTGTTCGGAAGCCAAATCGAAGGTTCAAAGCCAGGGTGTCGGCGAGATTGAACCAAGAAAAGGATTATGCCCAAGGTCAATCCGATCAGCGCTGACCAGATGTTTATCCTGAGTCCAAGGATAATCTCACTGGGGTCGATTCGGATAGTTTCTATCCAGATTCGTCCAAATGAATAAATCACCAGATAAAGGGCAAATACCTTGCCCCACTGAAGGTTCAGCCTGCTCGCAAGCAACAGCAGTAAGGCCGCTCCGGAAAGATTCCAGATCATTTCATAGGCAAAGGTGGGGTGAAAAATGAGCCCTTCTGGCAGGCCAACCGGATAGGCCGGGTTACTGCTTGGTATCTGAAGACCCCATGGCAAGTTTGTTGGTAGTCCAAAAAGTTCTTGATTGAAGTAATTGCCTAACCGACCGATTCCCTGAGCAATCAGCAGGCCAGGAGCGATAGCATCGGCGACGCTCCAGAAGCGAATCCCCAACTGACGAGTGGCAATAAAGACACCGACGGCTCCGAGGGAAACGGCACCGTAAATTGCGAGCCCACCTTCCCATATTCGAAGCGTGGCAAGAAGATCTGCCCCCTCAAAAAAATAGTCATTGGGATGAGTAATGACGTGAAAAAATCTTCCACCTAAAATTCCAAACGGAACCGCCCAGAGCGCAACGTCTAACATAGTTCCCTTAGGCGCACCCCGTCTTGAAAGCTTGACATCTGCAATCCACGTCGCGATTGCAATGCCAGTCAAAATAAAAAGGGCATAAAAGTGAATTCGGAAAATTCCTAAGTCAATATACGAAATTTCAGGTGATGGGATACCGACGGTCTCAAGCATCTGCTTAGTCTATACCACTTGCCAAATCACGGACTTTACTAGTCAGAGCGTTTATTCCACCTTCTTCGTAAGCCTTTATGAAGGCTGTTCCAACGATTGCCCCGGCTGCGTATGAGTTCACCTCGCGTATCTGGTCAGCAGTTGACACTCCCACCCCAACGCAAGCTGGTCGGTCTCCAGCCTGTTGAATCTTTGCCACCACGGCCTTGGCAAGCGCATCTAGCTGGCTTCGTTCACCAGTTATTCCCATCGTTGAAACTGCATAAACAAAACCGCGGGAGGCTTCATGCGCTTGTAATACTCGTTCTTGACTACTGCTCGGAGCGGCTAGAAAGACTCTCTCCAAATTGTGCTGTTCGCTAATCTCTAGCCATTCACTGGCTTCATCGGGAATCAAGTCAGGTGTAATAATTCCATGGCCACCGGATTCTGCTAAATCAGCAGCAAAACGTTGGACGCCGTAAGCAAGGATGGGATTCCAATAGCTCATGACGAGAATTGGGACATCGCTCTCTTTTCGGACACCCCTAATAACTTCAAACACTTTAGATAGTTTAAAGCCCCGCTGTAGAGCCTGTTCGGTTGCGCGTTGAATTACTGGACCATCCATTACTGGATCCGAATAAGGAACTCCAATCTCTAAAATGTTGCACCCATTGTTTGCCATTGCTACAAGTGCCTCAACACTGTCCTCAACAGTTGGGTAGCCCGCAGGGAAGTATCCAATGAGACTGCCTTTGCTTTGGGCAGTCCTTGACCTAAGAGTTTCCTCGACAGAAATCACAGAAGACCAAAATACCTTCCGGCAGTTTCCATATCTTTGTCTCCGCGTCCAGAAAGATTTACAAGTACCGAAGAGCCGGGTGGCAGAATTGAATTTAAGTGTCTTATTCCAGCTAGCGCATGGGCAGTTTCAATCGCAGGAATAATGCCTTCGGTCTGTGACAGCAAACGCATTGCAGCCATGGCTTCATCATCCGTGATGCCGAAGTAGTTTGCTCTTCCAAGGTCCTTCAGATGTGCGTGCTCAGGACCAACTCCCGGATAGTCCAGGCCTGCGGAGATACTGTGCGATTCCTTTGTCTGACCATCTTCATCTTGGAGTACGTAGGTCTTTGCTCCATGCAGAACTCCTTGCGATCCCTTGGATAGGGTCGCGGCATGCAAAGGAGTCTCTATGCCATTTCCAGCCGCTTCAAAGCCCCAAAGCTGCACACCTGGATCGTCAATAAATCCGTGGAAAATGCCAATTGCGTTCGAGCCACCACCAACACATGCCGCTACCGCTGTTGGTAACTCCCCTGTTAGTTCTAGCATCTGAACTCTTGATTCTTTGCCGATAACGGAATGAAAGTCTCTGACCATGGTCGGAAAAGGGTGCGGGCCTGCAACGGTTCCGAGCAGATAGTGGGTGGTGTCAACGTTTGCAACCCAGTCGCGCATCGCCTCATTGATTGCGTCTTTAAGTGTTCTAGATCCCGTGGTAACCGGAATTACTTGTGCGCCGAGCAGCTTCATGCGTGCAACGTTCAGCGCTTGCCTTTGGGTATCAACTTCTCCCATGTATACGACACACTCAAGGCCAAAGTAAGCGGCTGCTGTAGCGGATGCCACACCGTGTTGCCCTGCTCCAGTTTCGGCGATGATGCGCTTCTTCCCCATCCGCTTAGTAAGCAAGGCCTGACCCATCACGTTGTTTATCTTGTGACTGCCGGTGTGATTCAAATCTTCACGTTTTAGAAAGACTCGCAAAGCGCCAAGCTCCTTTGCGAATCGCTCAGCTTCGGTAATTATTGAAGGACGACCTGTGTAAGTCTTGTGCAGATGATCCAGCTCAGCCTGGAAAGTTGGATCTTTCCGAGCAGCCTGGTAAACACTGTCCAGCTGGTCCAAAGCTTCAATTAGAGGCTCAGGAACGAAACGGCCACCGTATTCACCAAAATAGGGGCCTTCTGCGCTGGAGAGATTTTCTGGCATTCGCTAAGTCTAAGAGATAGAGACGATTTGTGGGATTAGCTCTTTCCAGTTGCCAGTAACTAGGGCCTCTCCTACCAAAACCACATCAGCACCTGCAGATCGATAACGCCTCACGTCGTCAATATTCTTGACTGAAGATTCAGCGACTGAAACCGCGTTGGAAGGGATTAAGTTGGCCAACCTCTCAAAGAGCGCTAAATCGGTTTGGAAAGTTGCCAAGTCTCGAGTGTTGATTCCAATTAGTCGAGCATCAAGTTCGCCTGCAACATTAAGTTCGGCTTCGGAATGCGTTTCAAATAGCACTCCAAGCCCTAAGCTCGCTGCAAATTCGGCTAATTCGCCGGCTCGTTTCTGGTCTAGGTAGGAAAGAATCAAAAGGACAAAGGAAGCTCCCGCCACCCTGGCTTCGAGAATCTGATACTCATTACTGATGAAGTCCTTTCGAAGCGTCGGGATTGAAACGGCCTTTGAGGATGCTGCTAAATCATCGAGTGATCCATTAAATCCCGAACTCTCAGTAAGCACCGAGATAGCATCCGCTCCACCAAGTTCGTATCCCCGAGCCAACTCACTTGCATCTGGAATTTCTGCAAGAAACCCCTTCGACGGGCTGGCTCTCTTGATTTCGGCTATCAGGCGGATTCTTTCGATCTTTGACAAACGCTCATAAACGTTGATTGGCCTAGGAATGTTCGCGATTGACTCAAGCAAGCTCTCAAAAGATTTGACAGACTCACGATTTGCCGCATCCTCTGCGGCACTTCTAAAAAGGCCCTCGAGCACTAGTGCTTCGAGTGCTGGCCATTTACGCCGTAGCCAGCTTTCTTTAGGTAGTAACCAAGCCCAACTCCACCAAGGGCTAGAGCAGCTGATAACCAAACCATGAGTGCCATGTCTAGGAAGAAAAAGATTGTTCCAATGGAGAAGGCAAAAATCACAACACCAACTGTCGCCCAAGCAGCAATTGAGTTTCCGTGTCCAGGTTCGTCGTGTTGTTCGCTCATGATTTCCTCCGCTAGAAATTCTAACCTAGCTCTGGCTCTCCCATAGGCTACGAGGGTCCGATTCATCCAGATCTTTCTTAACTTTCTCACTAGGCATCCCTCTGAGTAACATCAAACACATCAAAGAGATGGTTAGTTGCACAGCTCCGAAAAGCAAGGGAGTTGGCAGCGAAACTGCCAAAGAGCTCTCCCCTGCCAGACCTGTGATGGACTCTTGGAGTGCGATGCTGGCCGCAGATTTAGAAAAATCAGTTGTGAAAGACAAAAGACCGCTAAGGCCAAGAACAAATGCCGCGAACACCCTTAGAGATTTGGACAGGCGGCCATATAGGGAGATTAGCAAGATAAGGATTGCAAGAGCAGGCAGCAAGGTGATTACATCCGAGAGTTCAGCCCCAGTCAAAGTTTGATCCTGAATTTGAACCCATGGCAGCAGAAGTAAAATCCAACCTAAGGCAACGAGAAGAACTACTCCAAATACCCACCTCGTCATTCAAAAACCCTTAGCTCTCGCAACCGCTTTGATGACCACTGCAGCCTTTGACAGAGTCTCCTGATATTCGGATTCTGGTAAGGAATCCAGCACAATTCCCGCTCCAGCCTGGGCATGTGACTTCCCATCACGAATCAGTGTGGTACGAATAGCAATCGCTAAGTCGGAATTGCCAGCGAAATCAAAGTATCCAACCACTCCACCAAAGAGCCCGCGGTAGTCGTTCTCGAGTTCATTAATTATTTCGAGAGCTCTTGGCTTTGGCGCTCCGGAGAGGGTTCCAGCTGGAAACGCTGACAGTAGCGCATCTATGGGGCCTAAACCTTCTCGAAGCTCCCCCTCGACTGTTGACACAAGGTGCATAACGTGGCTAAACCTGTGAATTTGCATGAATTCGGAGACCCGCAGAGTTTCAGGTTTGCAAACACGTAGGAGATCATTGCGCGAGAGGTCCACCAACATAAGGTGCTCGCTTCGTTCTTTTTCGTCAGCCAGAAGTTCGCTTGCTAGACGCACGTCATCGGCAGTGCTTTCGCCACGCGGTCTTGAACCAGCAATCGGGTGGGTCACTAGCTGCCCCCCTGAAACTTTTATTAGGGCTTCCGGTGAGGAACCAACAATGTCGAAATTGCCAATCGCGTCTTGCATGCGAATGAGATACATGTATGGACTTGGATTGCTCGCCCTAAGAGCACGATAGACATCAAGAGCATCCCCACTAAAGTCTTGGTCAAAACGTTGGGAAATAACCACCTGAAAGACGTCGCCAATTCTTATGTAATCCTTTGCCTTTTCAACTGAGGAGAGAAAATCAGCTTGAGTTGTGTTTGACAAAAAATCCTCTGTGGGTGTTTCCGTGCCAGAAATTAGTGCAGGGGTTGGCTCTCTCAACTTTTGTTCTAAGGTCGAAATCTTGGAAATGGCTTCTTCATACTTATCTTTGATTGAACCATGCCCGTCAAGGAAAACTAGACTCACAAGCACTAACTCAGACCTCAGGTGATCTACAATCACTAGCTCAGAAAACTGCAAAAATGAATAAAGCGGAAGTTGGTAAGCGGAACGCTTTCGTGGTGGAAGGTTCTCAAGCTTTTCAGTTAGTCCCCAACTGATAAATCCGACCAAACCTGAGGTTAGTGGGTAGTCACTTGGGGCACTCTTCCAATGCTCCTGCATTTGCCTAAGTGCAGCGAGGGGTTCGCTTGAAAGATCGCCAGACGGCAGCGCAGTCTTGTCAGAAGACCAGGACGCGGAATCTCCGGCGGAGAGCTGCCCACGATTCCCAATCCCAATAAATGAAAATCGACCCCAAACACCTTGCTCTGCCGACTCTAGAAGAAAGGTATTTGGTCTGGAACCGCAGAGTTTGTGATACAACCCGACAGGGGTCTCTGTCCCGGCGAATAATCGCTTTGTTACAGGCACCACGTTATAAGTCTTTGCAAGCTCTTCAACTATTTGAAGCGTAATCATTCATCCTCACAGAAACAGCTATTAGTGCCTAAGTGGCAAGTTGGCCCGTGAGGTCTAACCTTTGCGAGCACTGTATCGCTGTCGCAATCTGCCTGTAGAGAGACGAGGTCAAGGTAGTGACCGCTCGTTTCACCCTTGAGCCAACGTGCATTTCTTGACCTCGAAAAGAAGACGACTTTCCCAAGCTCCAATGATTCTCTAAGTGAATCATGAGTGGCATAGCCAAGCATCAGAACTTCATTTGACTTGTAGTCCTGAACTATGACTGGGATAAGGCCTTCCTTGTCGTACCTAAGCGAGCTCAAATTCAACATTAGATACGCACCTCGACTCCATGTTCGGATAGCGCTGCCTTCACTTGACTAATCGTAAGGGAGCCTGAGTGAAAGACGCTTGCTGCAAGTAATGCATCCGTGCCGCACTCAGCTGCTTCTAGGAAGTGAGCGAGACTTCCTGCTCCACCAGAGGCAATGATTGGAAGGTTGCAGCTCTCTCTAACCAGGTGCATGAGCTCAAGATCGAAACCCTGCTTTGTTCCATCTGCGTCCATGGAGTTCACTAAGAGTTCACCAGCACCAAATTCTGCAACCTTTTCAACCCAGTCCAAGGCATCAATCTGAGTTAGTTCAGTGCCTCCAAGTCGCGTCATAACAAATCCCGAACTGGTAGCACCCCTCTTTATGTCGAGAGAAACTACCAAAACTTGCGAACCAAAGATGTCCGCAACCTCTTGCAGGAGCCGAGGATTCTCAAGTGCCGCTGAGCCTATCGAAACCTTATCTGCCCCGGCAGCTAGCAAATTTTTTACGTGAGAAGCGCTTCGGATTCCGCCACCGACCGTGAGTGGCACAAAAGTAGATTCGGCGCACTCCTCCACCACTTGCAGCATTGTGGTTCTACCTTCAAGCGAGGCCGAGATGTCTAAGAGGGTTATTTCATCAGCGCCTTCTACAAAGTACTTTTTAGACAATTCAACTGGATCTGCCACATCTTGCAAGTCTTTGAATTGAACGCCTTTAACCACACGGCCATCCTTGACGTCAAGGCAAGGAATTATTCGTAACGCTGGCACTAAATTCTCGCTGCATGGAGTGACGTGACAAGTATTGCCTTTGCTCCAATGTCTGAAAGTTGATCCATAACGGCGTGGGTCTCAGAAGCTCGAACCAGAGCGCGAACAGCAACCCAATTCTCATCGGCCAGGGGCGATAAAGTAGGAGACTCTATTCCAGGAGTGATCTTCATCGCTTTCTCAACGATTGCCTTTGGGCAGTCGTAGTCCATCAGAACGTACTCTCTGGCAACAATCACTCCTTCAATTCTCTTGAGCAAGCGCTTTGTCTGATCAGATTTGCCAGGCGCTGCAATTAGTCGAGCAGTTGAGGTAATCACCACTGGCCCTATTACGCGTAGGTTTGCCTTTCTCAGAGTGTTTCCGCTCGAAACAACATCTGCAACAGCATCGGCGACTCCAAGTCTTATTGCCGTTTCAACCGCACCGTCAAGTTTGACGATGTTTGCTAGCACCTTAATTGTTTCGAGATAGCGTTCAAGCAGTGTTGGATATGCAGTAGCTATTCTCTTGCCCGCAAGCTCCTGCACGGCAGTCACATTAGAATCTGCAGCCACAGCAAACCTGAAAGTAGACTCGCCAAATCCTAGATTTGCAACTTCCTCCGCTTTTGAGGCCGAATCCATAAGTAGGTCTAACCCAGTAATTCCAGCATCCAGGGAACCTTCGCCAACATAGGTTGCTATGTCTCTAGGTCTCAGATAAAAGAATTCGATTTGGTTTGCTTCATCGACTAGGTGTAATTCGGCTGAATCACGACGAGTTGCATAACCGGCTTCCTTGAGGATTGAAACTGCGCTTTCACAAAGGATTCCCTTATTTGGTATTGCAACCCTCAGCATTAGAGTTTCTCCTCTACTTCGGACAAGGTAATTCCTTTAGCAATCAGCAAGAGTTGCAAGTGATAGATCAATTGAGACGCTTCGAGGGCTAGATCTTCATTGTTTTCATATTCTGCGGCCATCCAAACCTCAGCAGCCTCTTCAACAATCTTCTTTCCTATGCCATGCACGCCCTCAGCCAAAAGCCGCGCAGAATTGCTATCTGCAGGCATAGTCTTAGAAATTTGCTCAAGTTCTGAATAGAGGGAATTGAATGACTTCATGTGCATAGGTTAGCGGTTATGAAATTGCCTTCAAAGCTGCGGTTTTGAGCGCCAGAATGTTTTGTTCGGGTTCTCCAGCTCCGTAGACCGCTGACCCAGCAACCGCACAGTTTGCACCTAATGAAGCAAGCTTGCCTATGTTTTCCAACGTAACTCCCCCGTCCACTTGCAGAACTACTGACAGGCCGGAGCTTGCGATCTTCTCCGCGGCAAGTGAAATCTTGGAAAGCGTGCTGTCTAGAAGCTTTTGTCCGCCAAACCCTGGCTCAACCGTCATTATTAGGAGCATGTCCAGCTCTTCAAGAAATGGAAAAGAAATTGCCACCGGGGTATCGGGCTTTAGCGCTATCGCCACTTTGGTGCCCATCTCTCGAAGCCGCCTAATTGTCCTAACTGGATCCTCTGACGCCTCAAGGTGAAAGGTAATGGAGTCCACCCCTAGTTCGGCATACTTGGGTGCTTCTATGTCCACATTCGAAATCATCAAATGCACGTCCAAAGGAATCGGACTCACTTCCTGGATACGCTTTACAACCGGCAAGCCAATGGTGAGATTAGGAACAAAGTGGTTGTCCATCACGTCAATGTGCGCAGAATCCGCTGAACGAATCCGATTTAAGTCTCGTTCAAGGTTCGCGAAATCAGCAGAAAGTATGGAGGGACTAATTAACACGTCTCTACCCTACCCTTCGAAAACCCGCCATGAACATTGAGTCTGTTTGATGCAGATCAGTCCAAAGTTGAATTGTCTTGCGTCTTTCATTGAGTGTTGTGTTTGGGCTAATTTTTTGCAGTATTGGCTTGAGATCAATGAGTTCAACTTCGGGATGTCTTTCAAGGGCGTCAACTACCTGGGAATTGGTCTCCGAAATAACCGGCGAACAAGTTGAGTAAAGCAGCACACCACCCAATCGAAGTGCTCCTAATCCCGCATCCAAAAGTTCAGTCTGAATCCGACTCAAATTTGGAAGTTGAGATGGCAACTTTCGCCAGCGTGATTCAGGCTTTCTTCGAAGAGACCCAAGTCCACTGCACGGAGCGTCAAGTAGAACTGCATCGAATGCATCTCTCTTCACACTTTGTCCCTCTGCTACAACAATTTCGACTCGTTCATCGAATCCAACAGCTTCCTCCACCAGTTTGGCGCGATGCTCAGCTGGCTCGTAACAAACCAACTGCCCCTCACTATCAAGACCACTGAGAATTACCGCGGATTTTCCGCCAGGCCCTGAACACATGTCCAGGAATCTGGCACTCGGTTTTGATAGCTCTAACAGTGCCAATGCAACAAGTTGAGATCCCTGATCCTGCACTCTGACGTCACTCGCAAGGTAGGGTTCAGGATTTCCATCCAAGATATAGCCAATTGGAGAAACCGTTGATTGCTCAACATTAGATTGAATCAAGCGCTGCCTTGCATCATTAGTAAGTGCCGCGATGTTTACTGAAGGAGTTTGATTGTTTGATTCCAATAACGTTTCCAGAGAATCTCTGTTATCCAGGGTAAGGGCGTCCATGAGTGCGCGTACAACCCATTCTGGGTGAGAGTGCACAATAGAAAGTGAAGTTACACGTCCTAAACCACTCGTAATCTCCTCGATGATGTTGGCAAGCCCTCTTCTGTCTGCGTTTCTAAGAATTGCATTAGCGAATCCTGAAGCCCGTGGTTGAATGCGCTTGATTAATTCAACTGATTCATTAATGGCGGCATGCGAAGGAATACGCATGCGAAACAACTGATGGAGTCCGAGCCGCAGAGCAATCCGAACTTTGGTGTCGATTTCACGGCCATTTGATAGCAAGTCAATTATCGAATCGTATTGCAGCTGCCAACGAAGAGTTCCATAACTCAGCTCTTGTACAAGACCTCGATCTTGTTCCGAGACACCACTTCGACTCAAGAAACTAGGCAGCAGCAAGTTTATGTACGAGTCATCATTTGCCACTCTTGCTAGTAGGTCAAAAGCAGCCGCCCTTGCGTTACTCAAGGCTGTTCCCTGAGTAACCTCGATACCAGTCGGCGGCCAACATTGGTTTTCCACCGGCCGGTTGCACCTCTAACAGTTCTAGCAAGGAGCCTGAGCCGCAAGAAACTAAGACCTTGCCGTTTGAGATTTCGATTTCACCCGGAGAAAGCTTCTTGTCAGCCAGGGAGTTCCAATCAACTGAACCGATGGCGGCCGCTCTTAAGACTCGTAAATCTCCCTCGCCGGCCTTACACCATGCGACAGGTTCGGGATTGAATGCGTGGATCTTTCTCTGGAGCAAAAGGCTTGTCTCTTTGAAATCTAGACGCGCATTAGCTCGCGAAATTTTTGGGGCGAATGTTGGGCTTCCAGTCTGCGGTCTAGGTTTTCTTGGTTCCGCGAGATTGCGCAGAATCATCTTGGTACCAGCCAATGCGAGATCCACCATAATTTCGCCAGCTGATTTGTCTTCTGGGAGGTCTACTTCCAAACTCTCGAGGATGGGTCCTGTATCAAGCGTACTTTCAAGCTGGAAGAGTGAAATGCCTTGACCACTCTTATGAATCAGGGAGTGCTGCAGCGGTGTTGCGCCTCGCCAAGCAGGCAAAACACTGAAGTGGAGATTCCACCACGGAAAGAGATTAAGAGCGCTGGCGGGAATCAGAGATCCGTAGGCGACAACTACTGCCACATCAACATTCGCGGATTGAATTCTCTGCAACTCATCCGATCCGATCTTGTTTGATTTGAGAATCGGAATTGAAAGCTCCTGAGCAGCGATCGCAACATCAGACGGGGTGATGATGCGCTTACGACCAACAGCTGAATCTTGTCGAGTAATGACCATTGCAATTTCATGCTGCTTGGCCAGTTCTTTCAGGACAATTGCTGCAATGTTTGGAGTCCCTGCAAAAAGAATCCTCACTAAATACCCTCCAAATCATCCATCACAACTGAAAAGCCACGAACATTTCTTTGTCCCCTCACCACGGCTTTAGCAGAGGTTGCGATAGCTCTGAGTTCCAAAGCTACCTCCGAGCCTTTTGCATATTCAAAGCGAAACACAGCTGTCGTTCCATCGTTCTTGATTTGCTCAGCATTGTGGCTCAGCAACGCAGCGGTTGCCATCTGCAGTTGCTTCTGAGTGCCTGAAATCCGGACCAACCGAATTGCAGGTGGCAGTCTCAGTTGCTTAGCGTCCTGATATGCTGATCGAGCTATCTCTCTGTGTTGCCAGAGGGCTAGTGGTTTACCAATCTGATCTGACAGGCCCGCAATAACGACTCTCCCATCGGGATGAATTAGCTCTATTGCCTCACACCAATCTCGCAACGCACTTTGTTCCGAGTGCAGGTTTTGACTAGCGAGCCAAATGTCGGGATCTAGAATCAAAAGCCCGCTATAACCCATTTTTAGCCTCGGCGCGCTGCCGGGAGTTGCTACAACTATCTGGTTGACGCGTTCTGAAACATCAGGCTTTTTTTCCTGGGTTGCTTCATAGATAGTGGCATTGGCAAACATCTTGCCAATCTCTGCAGCTGTTCTGGCACTACCCGAGCGACCACGCCGAAAACTAGTTGCTCTGCAATTCGCGCATTCGGTTATTGGCTTGCTACAGATACGACACTCAAATAAGTCGCGATTTCTCTCCCACCCGTAACCACCACAGCGACAGCGCAACCGTTCACCGCAGTCCTGACAATATGCAGCCGCAGAAGATCCCTTTCTTGGTAGGAGGACCAGCAGTGTTCCCTTCTTTAGAGACTCCTTCGCTAGTTTGATACTCGCATCATCTATGCGATCTCCTGGACTTGAATAAGCAATGCGTGGCGGCTTCGATGGATACTCCAGCTCCTTTAGGTAGCCAATTTCAACCAACCGCTGAATTTCAACCGATCGATAAGGTGCCGCAAAGAGCACACTGGCTTTATTGGCCGTTCTCAGTAAAGCCAAATCTCGAAGGTTTGTGTGTGGCGAGCCAATTTCGCGGTAGCTCTCATCCGCGTCATCAGCTACTGCAACTAATGCAAGGTTGGCAACCGGTGCATAGATAGCGCTTCTGGTACCAACAATTACTCGCACTTGACCGAGGGCTTTGTGAAAGTTTTGATACCTTGTGGACTTTGGCGTTGTCTCCCAAACGATGATTTCTAGATTGATCGACCTAGCCGCTTGAACTATTGCCTCAACATCAGCAGCCTCGGGGGCTATCAAGATAGAGGAGTTTCCTGCGGCCATTTGTTCAGCAGCCCTCTCTGCGAACAGCTTCGCCCATGCCGGAACCAGACCACCTGCAAGCATCAGTTGAGTGCTAGTGAGAAGGGCCTCATTTGAAATGGACGCAGAGCCAAGTGGCACTTGTTCAACAGGCGCAAGCGAAATTCTTGGCATGTGGGCAGGACATGCGAGTTGCAGTATCTCGCCTAATGCAACTACTTGGCGCAGTGAGACAGTTTTGCAAAATTCGTAGAGCTCTTTGGTTATAGAAGGCCTATCCCCAACTACTGAAGTAATTTGTGTCTTTGCCCAATCGCTTTTTTCTAGAAGCTCCACGACTAGACCTGTGGTTTCTGTCTTGGCGCGGCCGAGCCTGAACTTTACTCTTGAGCCCCAAGTGATCGAGCTAGCAAGATTCTCCGGCACGAGAAAGTCGAACTCACGATCAAGCTGCAACAGCGGAGACTCAACCGCTACTCGAACGGCGGAAACCAAGGCTAACGTCCAATCGCATCGATCAGATCGGCTGCGCGATCTGTGCGTTCCCAGGTGAACTCCGGCAACTCCCGTCCAAAGTGGCCGTAAACGGAAGTCTTACTGAATATTGGTCTTCTGAGATCAAGATCTTCAATTATGGCTGCAGGTCTTAGATCAAATACTTTGTTGATTGCCTTTTGAATTTGCTCCACAGGCGCCTTCTCGGTACCAAAGGTTTCAACGAAGACTGCGACGGGTTTCGCCATACCAATTGCGTAAGCGACTTGGATCTCTGCTCGATCGGCTAGCCCAGCGGCAACCACATTCTTAGCAACCCAACGCATCGCATAGGCACCTGATCTATCAACCTTGGAAGGATCTTTACCCGAAAACGCTCCCCCGCCATGCCTGGCCATTCCGCCATAAGTGTCGACGATAATCTTGCGACCAGTTAGTCCCGCATCTCCCTGAGGTCCACCAACCACAAATCTTCCGGATGGGTTGATTATGAATTGGGTATTAGAGAAATCCAGGCCACTACTTTGTAACACTGGCTTGATTACTCTCTCCAAAGCTATGCTCGCTAATTCATCTTGAGCTAAATCTGGATGGTGCTGACTTGAAACCACTACCGTGCTTACAGAGACTGGTCGAGTGCCGTCGTAATCAACGGACACCTGTGTCTTTCCGTCAGGACGTAGCAGTCCCTGTCCCAATTCACGTCTTACCTGACTCAATCTCTCGGCAAGCTGGTGCGCCAACAAAATTGGGGTCGGCATGAGAGCTTTGGTTTCTACTGTTGCGTAACCGAACATCATGCCCTGGTCCCCGGCACCCTGTGCATTTAGGCGATCGACTTCGCCTCTGCGCGCTTCAAGCGCGTTGTCTACACCTAGGGCAATGTCTGGGGATTGTGCTCCTATCGAGACGGAAACCCCGCAAGAATTACCGTCAAATCCGATCTCAGAGCTGTTGTATCCAATCTCAACAATCTTGTCTCGAACTAGCTGTGGTATTTCGACATACCCGGAAGTGGTTACCTCACCAGCAATGTGAACTAAACCAGTGGTAACTAAAGACTCGACAGCAACCCTTGCGCTGGGATCTTGTTCGATGATGGCGTCGAGGATGGTGTCAGAGAGTTGATCACAGACCTTGTCTGGATGCCCCTCAGTCACAGATTCTGAAGTAAATGTGCGTAGCGTCATAAGTTAAGCCTAGTGCGCTAGTGGACAAAGTGGTTAGTGATTGCCTCCACAATCAATTTAGCTACTTTGGATTTTGGCCCCTCATGTTCAGTAACGCTCTCCCTTGAGACCAGCAGAACGGCAGTGGTGTCTGTACCAAGGGCCTCAGTCGTGTTTCCAACCATCAGGGCAACCCCTTTGTCCCAAAGTTTCTTCTTAGAGACACTCTCAAGATTCTTCTTATCATCCGAAAGGGTGAATGCGACTGCAAAACTTTTCGGATATTTCGCACAGTAGCTGGCAATTAGATCTTTTGTGGGCACAAGGTCTAAATTCGTAGTTTGGGATCGTGAGAGCTTGCCAAGATAAGGGTTTCTAACCCTAAAGTCACTAACAGCGGCTGCCATGACAATTGCATCTGCGGGATGATCCATAGCTTGCTCGAGCTCATCAACACTTGTTACATGAACGACTTCCATACCGGCCGGCGTGGTGTCTAAATTGCAAGCAATTAGTTTTACAGAGGCTCCAGCATCTCGGGCAGCTTTGGCAATCTCCAATCCCATTCGCCCAGAGGACCGATTACCAATGAATCGAACTTCATCAATGGCCTCGCGCGTGCCGCCAGCAGTCACGATGACTTTCTTACCACTCAAAGATTTCCCAAAACAGAAGTCAACTATGTCTTCGACTTCAGGCATTCTTCCAACTCCTGTATCGGATCCAGTTAATCTGCCGGAAGCTGGCTCCATCACCCGGATTCCTCGCTCAAGTAAAAGTTTTACGTTGTGCTGAGTAGCTTTGTTCAACCACATCTCTGTATGCATGGCTGGGCAGATAACAACGGGTGCTCGGCTAGCGAGAATTGCATTTGTAAGTAGATCATCTGCATAGCCACTAGCAAGTTTTGAAATAAATGAAGCAGTAGCGGGTGCTACAACTACCAAGTCCGCTTGCTGACCAAGTTCAACGTGTCTAACTTGAGCCACGTCGCTATACATGTCTATGTCTATGTTTTCTCCAGACAAGGCTTCAAGAGTAGTTTTACCAATGAAGCGCAGCGCATTTCCAGTGGGAACAACAGAAACGTCGTGACCAAGTTCCTTGAAGGCTCTAATTAGTCCGGCAGCCTTATAGGCAGCAATTCCGCCCGTAATACCAAGCAGAATACGCAAGAGCGGAACTTACTATTTCTTCTCGAGCTTGCCCTGGTGGATCTCGTGAAGGGCAATCGAAAGAGGTTTGTCATCAATGGTGGAGTCAACTAGTGGGCCTACATAGTTGAAAAGACTTCCCTCATGCAGGGCGGAGTAATACTCGTTAATCTGACGAGCGCGCTTGGAAGCAAAAATTACCAACTCGTAATTTGATTCAACCTTTGATAGCAGTTCATCAATTGGTGGTGCGGTAATTCCTTTGTTTTCCATTTGCTAATGCTTCCTAACTAATTCGACAATGGCGCTAGCGGCTTGAGCTAGATCATCGTTGACAACTTGAAAGTCGAATTCACCGGCAGCCGCCAGTTCTACTCGAGCCGTCTCCAGTCTAGTTTGAATTTGTTCCTCTGTCTCCGTCCCTCTTCCTCGGAGCCTCTCTTCTAGCTCCTGTATTGAGGGGGGCAATAGAAAGACCGATACGGCATTGTCGACTTTGGACCTAATCTGGCGGGCTCCTTGCAGGTCAATTTCTAGAACAAGATGGCGGCCCAATCGCTCAGCTTTATCAAGTTCAGCTAGTGGAGTTCCGTAAAAGTGCTTCCCATGAACTTGGGCCCACTCAAGGAGTTTTCCGGTTCTAATTAGTTCCTCAAAATCTGATTGTGAGATGAAGTGGTAATGAATGCCATCCGTCTCCCCCGGCCGCGGTTCTCGAGTTGTTGCGGAGACTGACAGCATGAAATCCGTGTTCTTACTGAGAATCTCTTTTACAACCGTTCCTTTGCCTACACCAGCAGGCCCGACTAGCACCAAAAGAGTCATAGCTGCGCCTTGAGTTCTTCAATCGACTTAATTATCCCACGTGAACCACCTTGGGATACAGCGCGTGATACTGCGCAAATAACTCGGTCATGACTAGCTCCAAAAATTTGCCTTGATTCAGAAATTTCGACACCTTGAGCGCCAAAGCCGGGAGCGAGTATCGGAACACCGCAATCTGCCTGGCATATTAATTCAAGCCCAAAACTTTTTAAATCAACAGTTGCCCCAATCACCACACCAACATCTCCTAATGAATTCTCCTGTGCAAATTTCACTACTTTTGCGGAGTTGGTAAGAGATCCCAGTTTAGATTTCTGCATTTCTTCTGCCTCCGGATTAGATGTTGCGGCTAATAGAAAGACTCCAGCCTGAACGTCTCTTGCGGATTCAATGGTTTCTAGGAGCGAACTCGGACCAAGGTAAGGCGAAAGAGTGAGAGCATCTGAACGAAGTGGAGAGTCGTCACCAAACCAAGCTTGTGCATAGCCAAGCATGGTGGAACCGATATCGCCGCGCTTGGCATCGGAAATAATTAGCAAATTACTCTCCCTCGCCGCCGCAAGCACTTCTTCCAGCGCGAACAAGCCACTAGAACCGAATCTTTCAAAGAATGCGACTTGTGGTTTTATGATTCCAATGCGATTTTCGCAAGCAGAGATAATCGCGTATCCATAATCTCTTGCACCCTCAGCTGTGTCAGGAATCCCCCAATCAGAGAGCGTGCTCTCCGAGGGATCGATTCCAACACATAGGGAACCGAACTCAGCGACCGCAGCATGTAGCTTCTTGGCAAAATTATCCATTGGCCACCTGTCTGAACTTTGAGTGTTCCTGAAGCGATTTCACAGAGAAACCGGATTCACGAATGATCTCGAAAGATCCGATCGCGGCGCTAAGCTGTGCGACCGTCGTAAAAATTGGCTTATCAGCGGCAGTTGTTGCTGCTCGAATCTCATATCCATCACTTCGAGCATCAGCTCCACTGGGAGTATTCACGACGACGTCGACTTCTCCGTCCGTAATCATTTCAACGATCGAGCGACTGCCGCTCGCTTGAGAGAACTTCGCTACAGTCTCTGAAGCAATTCCATGCAGCTTCAATAACTTGGAAGTGCCTGAGGTAGCAAGAATTCGGTAACCGAGCTGAGCCAATCTTCTAACGGGTAGAACTATCTGTGGCTTGTCACGATCTGCGACCGAAATAAAGACTGTCCCAGTTTTGGGAAGTGATGACCCGGCAGCCGCCTGTGACTTAGCAAAGGCAGCTGGGAAGTTAGCGTCAATTCCCATCACCTCGCCTGTTGATCGCATTTCCGGTCCAAGCAAGCTGTCGACGTACCTTCCTTCTTTCGTGGCAAATCGCTTGAACGGAAGCACTGCCTCTTTCACCGACACCGGTGTCGATTCTGGAAGGTTGGAGCCATCTTGGGCAGGTAGTAGCCCCTCTGCAATTAAGTCTTCGATTCGCTTACCAACCATTACTAACGAAGCTGCTTTCGCCAGCGTGATGCCTAGTGCCTTTGACACGAATGGAACCGTACGCGACGCTCTTGGATTTGCTTCCAATACATACAAAACATCCGCCGCTAGCGCGAACTGCACGTTCAGCAGGCCTTTTACCCTTAGACCCTTGGCGATTTTCTTTGTTGCCTCTACAACTCGATCGACTTGAGCTGCACTCAAAGTGATTGGCGGCAGGGTGCAACTTGAATCTCCGGAGTGGATTCCAGCTTCCTCGATGTGCTCCATCACTCCGCCTACATAGAGCCGCTCACCATCAAAGAGGGCGTCAACATCTATCTCAATTGCATCATCTAAGAACCTGTCGACCAATAATGGGTGTTCAGAATCAACTAGTGCATGTTCTGCAATCCTCGTGAAGTAGTCGTGCAAGGAGTTCTCGTCATAAACAATTTCCATTCCCCTGCCGCCGAGCACGAAGCTAGGTCGGACCAAAACCGGATAGCCAATGGAATTGGCAATCTCCACTGCCTCAATTTCATTAGTAGCTGCCCCATTGGCAGGAGCTCGCAGACCAGCAAGATCAAGAATTGACTGAAATTGACCTCGCTCTTCAGCTAAATCAATCGACTCTGGAGAAGTGCCAAGAATTGGTATTCCAGCCTGTTCAATGCTCCTAGCGAGCCCTAGAGCTGTTTGGCCGCCTAGTTGAACTAGTACACCAAGTAGTTGACCCGATTGAGATTCGGCGTGAATGACCTCTAAAACGTCCTCCGCAGTAAGTGGTTCGAAATACAGACGGTCTGAGGTGTCATAATCCGTTGAAACAGTTTCGGGGTTGCAATTGATCATGATGGTCTCATATCCGGCATCACGCAGTGCAAAGGCGGCATGTACGCATGAATAGTCAAACTCAACACCCTGACCAATGCGATTTGGGCCGCTTCCCAAAATCACAACCTTCTTACGATCTGAGGGCGTAACTTCTGTTTCTTGGTCGTAGGAGCTGTAGTGATAAGGAGTCAGCGCTGGAAATTCACCGGCACACGTATCGACTGTTTTGAAAACAGGTCGAATGCCAAAGGAAAGACGCAGCGACCGAAACTCTGTCTCCGAGATGGCACGCAGCTGTGCGAGCTGAGCATCGCTAAATCCGTGCTTTTTGGCTCGTCGAATTTCCGCGTCTCCCACTTGGTTCAGCCCTCTAAACCACTCAGCAACTTCATTTATCAATGCAATTTGATCAATGAACCATGGATCGATCTTTGTAGCCGCAAAGACCTCCTCTGAAGTTGCGCCTTTATAAAGCGCTTGTTGGACCTGCACAATCCTCTTCTCGGTAGGTGTTTTGATGAGACTAAGAAGCTGGTCCTTGGTCTCGTTCGTTTGGCTCCAATGGAAAGAGCTCCCCCGCTTCTCTAGAGATCGAAGTGCTTTCTGCAGTGCCTGGGTGAAATTGCGGCCAATCGCCATGGCCTCTCCAACACTCTTCATCGTGGTGGTGAGTGTTTGATCGGCAGCTGGGAATTTTTCAAATGCAAAGCGGGGAACCTTGACAACTACATAGTCCAAGGTTGGCTCAAAGCTGGCGGGGGTCACTTTTGTGATGTCATTTGGAATTTCGTCAAGTGTGTATCCAATAGCTAGCTTGGCTGCGATTTTTGCGATCGGAAAGCCAGTTGCCTTAGAGGCAAGTGCGGATGATCGACTAACTCTAGGGTTCATTTCAATAACAATGACGCGTCCATCGACCGGATCAACAGCAAATTGAATATTGCAGCCGCCGGTGTCGACACCGACATCTCGGATGATCTGTATGCCGATGTCCCTAAGATTCTGATACTCGCGATCAGTGAGAGTGAGGGCAGGCGCAACCGTGATGCTGTCTCCCGTATGAACACCAACTGGATCAAAATTCTCAATCGAGCAAACAACAACCGTGTTGTCGTTTTTGTCTCGCATCAACTCAAGCTCATACTCTTTCCAGCCCAGGATGCTTTCTTCGAGTAGGACCTCACTGGTTGGCGATGCTTGTAAGCCGGCTCCGGCGATACGAAGTAAGTCTTCCTCGTTGTATGCAAAGCCAGAACCGAGGCCGCCCATCGTGAAGGATGGCCTTACAACCATTGGATAGCCAAGTTCCTTCGCAATTTCAAGACATTCAGGAATTGTGTGAGCAATAGCGCTCTTGGCAACATCGGCTCCTGCCCTAAGCACTAACTCTTTGAATTCCTGACGGTTCTCGCCAGCGCGAATAGCATCAACGTTTGCACCGATTAATTCGACTCCGTACTTCTCGAGCGAACCGCGTTCATGCAGAGCCATGGCTGCATTCAGCGCCGTTTGCCCACCTAGCGTTGGGAGGATCGCATCCGGTTTCTCTTTCTCAATTATTGATTCAATAACTTCTGGGGTAATTGGTTCAATGTATGTAGCGTCAGCAAAATCTGGGTCCGTCATGATGGTGGCAGGATTCGAGTTGATGAGGATTACTCTGATTCCCTCCTCTTGCAACACCCGGCACGCTTGGGTTCCTGAGTAATCAAATTCACAAGCCTGACCAATTACGATCGGCCCCGAGCCAATTACTAGAACTG
>VFQS010000530.1_pt1 | contig 41728 bp, 51 predicted proteins | sample 3512361 | NCBI WGS metagenome assembly VFQS01 (sample SAMN10412375, study PRJNA504923) | tailings metagenome | isolation source: Relicate 1 Philex TSF3 active mining | place: Philippines
TAACTCTATCTTCTGCTGTAAAGGTGTGGTAATAATATGGGCTCCAAGTAGAGCCCTGCTCCTGCCATTGATTAATTACAAGTGACCCATCTACATACATTCTAAATCCATCATCTGTATAGCCTGCAAATGAGACTTGATTAACTCCTTCTGGAGCTGTTATTTTGCCACTAAACACTACAAACAAGTTTTCATATCTGCCACAAACTGGCATGCCAACATATGCCTGGGTAATTACGCCAGTACAATATAAAGACCCAGCAGTTCTGTCGCTGTTTAATGTATATGAAGAAAACTGCCATCCCTGATTACCAGCATTATTTATTGTTATTTGGGCAGTCTGCAGGTTTATATTTGCCACATCTAAAGCATCTTGAGCATCATTCTTATCTTGTAGGGCATCATTTTTATCTTGCAATGCTAGTTCAACTGTGACCGTTTGACCATCTACTGCTGATTGTGCTATATTGACTTCTTCAAGCTTAACCGCCTCTGTTTCTACCGCCTGATCATACTCATCTGAAGCCTGGTCCATTTCTTCTTTTGCAGAAACAGCATCATCGTAATCAGATTCTACTATATCAATTAATGATTGAAATTCTGTTTTATAGTTTAAGTCTGGGACGCTCGCATTTAATTCTTGTATCTCTGCGGCGGCGGCAGATAGTGGATCTAAGTTACTTTGAGCAGGAGTTAAGAATAGCCATCCAAACCCTAATATAAAGGCTAATGATAATCTCCATGCTTTTGTCCTAGTCAACTATAACTCCTTGTTATAAATCTTATAACAAGTTAATTATAACATTGAACTACTTAGCGTTATCTGTTTTGTAAAAGCCAGAACCTTTAAACTGAATACCAAATGTGCCAAACTGTTTAACCATTGCAGCACCACATTTATCGCAAAGCTCTGTCATAGAAGCATCACTGATTGGCCTGTTTACTTCTTTGCTATGATCGCAAATTATGCATTTGTAATCGTATGCTGGCATTACATCTCCTAAAGTTTAATGAGCAGTTTATGAAGGACATGCTCAGGTCCTATCCTAAGGCGTAACTATTGGCCCGTGTCCATCTACATGGACAAGACTATTATACCTTATTTGACCTTTATTGTCTTTGGCTTCTTGTCTTCAGGAATAACACGATCTACATCAATATGTAGCATGCCATTCTTAAATTCGGCTCCAACTACTTCCATATATTCACCAAGCGCAAATGTGCGTGTGAATTTACGGGCAGCAATTCCTTTGTGAAGAACTTCTCCAGTCTCTTCTGCTGTAACCTCACCTTTAATAATAAGGGTTTGATTATCAACTGAGACTTCAATATCCTTCTTATCAAATCCTGCCACTGCCAAAGATACACGATATGAGTCATCGTCTATCTTGACAATATTGTATGGCGGAAAAGATTGGGCCGTAGCCTCTCTGTGGATATTATTTAGTCTTTCTACTTCACGATTGAAGCCAATAAAAAATGGATCTCTAAAAAGATCCATTGCAAATGTTGTTACCATTTTATTCCTCCTTCAAGCGAATAAATTAATATGTGGGCCCCTTAAGGCGACCCACATATATTATAGCAAACCAGATTTTTTAAGTCTAGTAAATTTTCTTCTTTTTATCCTGCATTTTTTTAGCATCTTCTTCTGATGCGTATAGGGCTCTAAGTTGTGCTTTAGCTGCAGACTCTCCCGCATGACAGCCAACCAATTCATTTGAACCCTGCTTTACTACAGCATATCCTCTGCATCCTGCAAAATTTTGCTTAATTTCCCAAGGCATATTATCTCCTAATCATTTGGGGGCTCTGGCATATCCATTTGGATTAGCCCCATCTCTTTTGCTATTCTTTGTCCTTCTGGACTTAGATGTAAAGTAGCCTCTAGATTTTCATCATATTCTACTTCCATCAAACCTTTTTCATATAATTTAATCAAAGACTCATCGACATATCTTATGTGCGCCTCCCATAATTCTGGAGCGGAATCTTTAGCTGATTCATGAATGGCAAATATTAATTCGCCATTTTCATCCATTCCCTCAACGCTAATTGCGCCTATTTCCATATAATGAGATAGTTCCATGTCTTCATCTCTTTCTTCGTCCATACTACTATTATACTCTTATTGTATTGTACCGTCTTCATTCTTGTCAATAGTAGTCTCGACAAGCTGTTGTACATAGTCTGAAAAATGTTTTCTAACGCTTCCTGGAGGCCGTGCCCCTAGAGTTTTCCACAACCTCTTATATTCAACTACATTAGAAAATGTGGTGGGGCAAAGCATGTATCCAGCATACTCTTTTAAGGTAGTAGGCAACGGTACATGTTTTCCACAACATTTACATTCTTTAGCTTTTTCTTGATATATGCTCATAGTATTTCCATTCCATCTAGTACGTCCGCCAAATTTGCAGGCATCTTTGGGGGCCTAATAACATTCATCCTAATTTCTTCATCATCTCTTGAAGGCTTTCGCATAAAAGAATCATAGGTATGTACATCTATTTCCTGATTAGTTTCAAACTTACTTCTACTTATGGCATTATATATTGAGCCACAAACGGCATCTGCCAAGTCCTTGGAGCCTTTCCTTGGATGATCTACTTTATCACGCATAATTTTCAGCTGCAATAATTCATCGATAAGTAGCGGAATATGGGGGCCAGCCAACCTGTCTTCAGCCACTATCATGGCCATATCATCATAATGCTTTTTAGCAACTGACAAGGTCTCTGTATTAATTCCATATGCTTTTAACTGTTGCATCATGTCGTGTGAATTCCAGCGGTCAAATGTGCATACCTTTATCTTGAATCCCGCCGTCCTTAAAGATAATATATAGTCTTTAACTTCTGTAAAGTCCACTGACTTGTCCGCCGTTGGGGTCCAATACCTAACTGCATCTACTTCTACAATTGGCGCTGGCTGAGAATATGTGTCTGTAACTTTTACATTCACCCATTTATTAACATGAGACATCGACACAGCACAATGGTCATGCTTTTGTGCCAAGTCGACATGAATAAAATATTCTTTATCGGGATCTGGCGCAAACCATGGCTCCAACCTGCCAAATTTGTCTATTGCTAAAGCCATATTGCTAAAAGCTTTTTCTATCTTTTCACGAGACTTAAAGAATGCATCTACAGCCTCTGGGGGCATGCAGGCAAATCTGCCAAGGGCATCTGGCATATTCTTGTAGAAATCAATTCTAAAGTCTTCTATTTTTTTAGTAGGATTAATCTCCCAAGTAGGTCTCTTTAAGGCGAATACTCTTGGGATTGTATATGAGACTATATGATCTTCTTCCCATTCCACCGTCACTTCATTTCCCTCTATACCATCTGGAAGATCTTCGTCCATCTTCAAAGTCTTTGATCTGACCACTGTTTCCTTTTCGGCAATTACAGAATCATAAAACTTTTGTATCGGATCATTTTTAAATCGTGGGAATGAAAGAAGAATAACTTTTCCATAGTCGGGGAAACGAGATATAACAGAACCACGATACATGTCGTATATTGCGTCTGCTGTTTTTGCTTGATCGTGCCCAGTTGTATTCTCTGTGGCAAAACCAGAAATTTCATCTAGAATAACTGTTATTACGTTATATCCTTCAAAGGCTTCTCTTTCTGAGTGGCCTGAGTATACGTTAACATTTTTATCAAATCTTATTTCTGCCGCCTTTGGATCGTATTTGCCTACAAACCATGGGCTTCTTTCAATGCGAGTTTTAAGTCCTTTAAAAAATACGTTATTGGCCTGCTGTGCGTTGACAGCGATATTAAGAATATCTATGGTGTCTCCTGGCGGCTTTCCATAGTATGTGGCTGGATCTTTAAGGCATAGCAATAAATAAACTATATATGAAACTGAAATGGTGGAGCAATAGTCTTTGCCGCTACCCTTTCCTAGCTGTGCAATTACTTCGTTACAGGTTTGCTTGTAGCGACGCCTACCTTCATCTTCTCCAAATAGTTTGATAAGAGTGGATTCTTTATAGATTTGTGAGCTTTTTTCGATAAGCGTATATTGGTACTCCGAAAGTGGGGGTAGTCCAAGGTATTCTTTACCTGTGACAAATGTTCTGAGGTCGACTGGTCTTTCATCAAACTCCTCTCCATCTAATATATCGATGAGGTCATTAAAATTTAATTCCATTAAATTGACCACCATCCTCTAATAGTTCCACCTTCTACAGGGCAAATCCACTGGAGGTGCTTACCGCTTTCATAATACTCTTTAAACAATTTACTATCTAATTCTCTGTCTGGTTCATGCGTATCTCTTCCGCAGTCTGGGCAAATATTGGAATAAACATATTCATATACATGTTTACAATGCTTCTTGTTCGTCATGTATTACTACTGGCTCAACAATACCTGTTATTTGCGATAGTCTTTTAGCAACCTCCATCTTGCATTTAGGGCAAGTAGCAGTCACCTCTTTCAGTATCTTTACAAGTATCTCTTGCTTTCTTTCTGTTTCCGCCAACTGTGTAGCCAACTCTGCGTTATCCAGCAAGCCCACTTCTTGAAGCATTCCAATTCTTTTGCCTTCAATATCTGCAATAAGCTTTAATGCTGTGGCCTTTACATTTAATTGGCCAGCTTGGTCAGCATCCTCTACGGTCTTCCAGGCTTCTTTAATAAGCATGGCGTAATGCTGGTCTGCTCCAGAGATGGCCTGTTTTGCCCTCTCACGAGCTCCAGAATCGTTTTTAACGACCTCTTTCCACTCGTCTATATACCCAATGACCTCTGCTCTCTTAAAGCCCGTCAGGGTGGCAATCTGGGTAGGATTATTGCCCTTAAGCAATTCCTCTACCACCTTATTCATACGATCAAAATGATCAGCTAATTCAATATCCATATATAGATATTATACCATCTTAGTTGACTAAAATCACTGAGGCCAGGACTTGGCTATTTTTAATAGTACCAAATATCCAATTAAATCATCGATATCATTATCGCCTGGATATTCTGTGCCTTTCATTAATCTATTTAATTTGTCATCAATTCTGACATGCAATTGTTCTCTTGGTCCCGCCTTTGAAAATATACGCACAGGCTCTAGGGCTGAATTGCCGTAAGCAATATTCTTCTTGACAAGCATGTGTGCAATTTCATGGCAGGTGTCCCAAATTTCTCTACCTGCTTCTGTGCCTACCGTCAATAAATATAGGTCTTGGCATTCAAATTGTTTTGAATCTGGGAATACTGGCTCAAGCATTGTCCATCTCCTTATATAAATTCTTAAGTCCTCTTAGCGTTCCAATATCCATATACCGTCCGCCTGGTCTTACCGCCCTAATATTAGCCCCATCTTGAATCCAATCTTTTATTTGTTTTCCTGGATGGTCTAATTTTGGATCTATGTATCTTATCATATTTTTTCGGAATAGCATAGTCCCCCACATATCTGGGTAATCACAACTATCCACCTTGTCTTCTGATCCAATTACTTTATCCTCAGATATTAATATTTGCCCCACACGGCCTTTCAATTCATCTGTGCATTTCCATATTCCAAGAACAAGATCTGCGTTAGTCTCACGCATCATTTCTTTGTAAATATTTGTGGGTGCATTTAAAATAAATGTATCAGGCATTCCAATTAAAACAGTGTCATTATAATCTCCAACCATAAACTTAACTGCATCAGACATGGTTGATGGCTCACGAACAATTAATTTAATATTCATATCCATATTTTGAACAATTGGAACCCATTCTGGCCTAGTGGCTACACGAACTTCATCACATACCTCTAACATTTGTTCTACATGCCACTGAAGTAACGATCTCTCGTCTGATACTGGAAGACAAAACTTTGGGATTCCTCCGATTCTTGATGCCTTACCAGAGGCTGGCAAAACTCCTATCGTAGCCATTCATGTTCCCTTCTTCTAGATAAAGACCATGGTTTTGGTTGCTCAAAATTTGTAACTTGTTTATACTTATAATAATCTTGATTTTTTACAAATGTTTCGTGATTTTTGTTTTTTAATTTATCATCGCTATTTATTGTTTGACTGCCAACCTCAGGAGCGGTTTGTATTGAAGTAGAAACTATCGTATTCTCAGGACAGAATCTAGCAACCCTTTCGTGAAAATCATTATCTTCAAAATAGATAGGATAAAAATATTCATCAAATAGTCCAACTTTTTCTACTACGTTCTCGCCCACAGAAAAACACCCATAAGCATCATTAGTTAATATTAGTTTATCCGATCCGCTTATATTGTCTATTTCTTGTAAAGCTGTCTCAGACCATCTAGTGTCTGCTGATGCGAAAAGCCAGTATTTTGCATGTGGGAAACATTTAATCCCCAAATTCCATGAAGCTGATAGCCCTAAATTAGCAGGCATATTTAAAACTTTTATATCTCTATTTGTTTTAAACTCTCCGCCATTATCTATAATTAATATATTATCTATTGGATAATTTATAGAATTAAGCATATCCTCTAGCAGATCATATCTATTTAAAATTGGTACTATAAGGGCTGGAATACTCATTTGATTAATCCGTTATCTTTTAGGGCACGATATATAGTCATAGTTGTTACACCGCATTCTTTTGCTATTTCTTCCATAGTTTTTCTTTGAACAACATACCTACGGTATAACCAATCTTTGCTCTTATATAGTTTCATCGTTCTGTTAACACCGAATTTGAATAATGAGCAATGCCGAATGCATCTGCCACGTCAAAATCATCTAAGCCTAAGTTATACTTTTTATTAAAGTAGTCTACTGTTCTTTGCTTTCTGATCTCCCGCATTTTTGCTTTATACCACGAGTCAGCATGTCCTGGATTTTCAAACCTAAGCGTGTCTTTCTCCAGTTTTGTTGGGTTTTTATTTCCAATATAAGCCTGCCAAGATGTAGGAGATATAGTAATGACACTAGCGCCAGTAGACATAAGCTCAGCAATAACGACACCGTAGACATAGGACAATTTTATCACGGCATCTGGGGACTTAACAAACACTGCTCCCTCAACAACTATATAATCTGATTTAAGTTCATGAAGCATAGCATGCATTTTAATTTTAGCATCATATATTTTTTCATATATATCTGCTCCAGAAAATTCTATTTTGCCCCACTTTAAGGGCTTATCATTTTCCATCAAACAGAATGCTACTGAATTTGTAGAAGCATCTATGCCTAAAACTCTATGCGCTTTAGTCTTAATTAGTTCACCCAATTTCATCTATCATCCTTATAATTTTATTCTTTTGATTTATATCTATTTTTTTCTGACATCCAGCGCATACATTAGATTCATTGTATCTGCTAAGCCTTGTTTTGCATTTCTTGCATGTTCTTTTTGCTCCATTACGAATAGCTTTTTTCTCATAATACTTTTCCATAATCCGCCTGTTTGTAGCAATACGGCAGCATTCATCTGAATGATATTTTTGATTATGGGTTTTTGGTTTAAATTCTTTAGCACATTCTTTATTAGCACATATCATAATTTTGGAACCTCGTATGCTTCTATTTGAACAGTTCCTGTTTCTCCCGACCAGCATTCCTTTTTAATTGGGCAGCCTTTGCATGCGTAACTTGTTTTTAAAAATGGTCTCATAGGGATATCGCCGTCTTTAAAATTATCATATACTTCGCATAACCAAATAAATAGATTGTCTATAATTTCTTTATTCTTCTCTGTCATTTGAATTGGAATTAAAAGAATCTCTTGGGTATTTTTATTCTCATATAAGAAGAAAGCCTCTTTGGCATTACGAAGTTTCATATAAGTCAATAGCTGAAGCATGTGATTTGCTGACGGGGACATCTCTGCCTGCCTGGTATCCCATACTTCTTGCTTTGCCGTCTTGATTTCTCCAATAACTTCTTCGCCGTCCCAATCAATTACAAGATCAATAAATCCACGGATCGGAGGATACTCATTAGTAATCTCTATTTCTGTTTTTACGTCTTTCATAGAGTTAACTTTGAAAAGATCTGAGGACTGACCAGCAATTAATTTCTGAAGTCTGTCGTGTGCCTGAGTTCCGTAGGACATATTTGCCACTGCTGTAGCATCATTATTATCTACAAAGTGTGCACCGCTAAATGCCATGTACCAATAACGTGGGCAATTACCCTGCCCGTAACCAAAGCTGCTAGGACTAAACGACTTCTTAGTCATATCTCCATCTGGTCTTTTAGTAGCAAGATAGGCGTCATCTAACATCTTGGCAAATTCTTTTACATCGAACTTACCTTCATACTTTTTAAACTTTAAGTTTTTAACTATGTCTCTAGCCATTATAACGGACGACATACTTGAGAGCATCTACAAGTTTGTCTATCGACTCCTTTGCTGAATAGTATACATTCTTCTTATTGTTATTTGGCGTTCCTGCCTTATCTTTTGCAATAGTAGAATATACTGCGGCAAGCATGGCAAACTTAGTTGACATAGCTTGTAATTCTATAATTAATTGTGGTGCCTTTGCTGCAGGGACATCTGGGTTCATCAGAAGCTTAACCGTAATAGCAAGCGTTTTATCTAGATGTTCATCCTTCATAAATTCGTGCAGATCATTAAACTCTGTGATATCGCTAATTAATTCTAATGCACTTTTATCGCTCATGATATCACCCTAGCAACAATAGCATAGCCAATCCATAATCCAACAATTCCCATGAGTCCTGCAAACACTGGCGGAGCGGGAATAGGCAATTTAAATATGCTAAATATAGCTCCTGTAATTGCTCCTACGCTTGTTGTCATAAGTATTTCTTTCATTCGCTCCACTTTTCTACTAGTTGTTCCAGTAACGACCATTCAATTACCGCCAGCCTGGTTTTGCTATTTCCTTCGCCTATAACCAATTTTAATACGGGATGATAAGCCCTGCTTACTTTGAATGTGTCTGTGCATACCTTTGCCCACATTTCTTTTGAAACTGCTACGGACTTACCAGTTTCTTTATAATCAACCACAAATCCATTCCAGATAGCATCTCCTTTTAAATAATCGCCTCTGCCACTATTCTTTTGCTGCTTTGCGCCATCTCTTTTAGCTTCAGATCTTTCTGACATTAATTTATCCTATACGAGTTTTTGTGTCCATCTGGACATGACCAGGTCATCTCAGTAGAGGCATTGTTCCAATAATAAAATTCAGAATCCTTATCGCATTGTGAACACGGTCTCGGTTCATCAATTCTTTCTAATTGAGGATCCTGCACTGGTTCTGGCTTAACAAATTCATTAAGATTTGGCATTGATCTTTTCCGTTAGCGAGTCTACTGCATCTGGATTATCACGAAGGTACTGCACGGCTTTTGCTCTTCCTTGTAGTCGCTCCCCTTCCACGGTATACCAAGCGCCACCCTTTTCCACGAGTCCGTACATTTCGGCAACATCAAGCGTTTCTCCAACCCTGTCAATTCCTACATTATCTCCCTGATAGTAGAAGTCATACTGCCCAGACAAATTAGGTGGACCCAATTTATTATAATCAATAATCCAATTCACAGGCCTTCCAACCTTTTGTTCAAGCACCTTATCTCCAACCTGTATGCCTGCCTTAATCGCATTTGCTTCAGCCTCTGAGCTCCATAATTTTATAACTGTAGAGGAGAAGAATTTAACTGCCATTCCACCCGTTGGAATATGCGAAGCATGCATAGACCCAAACTGATTCCGTTGCTGTGATATTAAAACAAGAAGAGTATTTTTATTTGCATAATTAAGCATTTTAACTGCATGGGTCATGTCTTTTGCCTCAGCACCAATTTGCTTGGTATCCTCTAATTTCTTTAACTCTGAGCTATCTTTTTCAAAATAAATTGCTGGCAACAATGCTGATATAGAATCTACTACAATAATATCTACGTCTGCTTCCATTAATTGTGTAGCAACATCTACCATATCATTAATTGTTTTTGCTGGAGAGTATATTAGTTTAGATGAATCTACGCCTAGCTTTTCCGCCCACCTCTGATCATATGATGCCTCAGCATCTATCCAAGCACAGGTCTTCCCATTCTTTTGCGCTTCTGCAATCATCTGTAAGCAGAAAGAAGACTTTCCAGCAGACTTATTGCCCCATACAAGGACTTGTCTGCCAAATCCTAGTCCGCCTTTTAGGGCCTTATTAAGGCCAATGCTTGGCGTAGGCTGGCGTTCGACTTGCACATCTACTGCTGATTGAACTCTTGTTCTTGTTTTAGGGTCAAGCTTTGCTAATATATCATCTAATACAACTGTCATTATTTATCTTTCTTCTCTCCTCTATTATAGCATTTAGAATAGGTTCCCGTGAAGGGTTGGACGTGCTTTATTTTTTTCCATTTTATTATGCAAAACTTCATCAAGACTGTGTAGTACGGCCTCTTCATTTCTCATGGCAGCATAAACATCCAAAATGCGGATAATAATATCTGCTATTTCTTCTACAACTTTTTCCGATCCTTGGCTTTTACGAATTGCTTCTAGTACTTCTGTGACTTCTGAATGTACCAGAGCCAATTTATTGCCTATCTTATCATGATTGTATTCGCCTTCCCAAAAACCCTTTTCTATAGCAGTTTCATGTAAAACTGCTGCGAGGGCGTCTAGGCCGTATTCGCTAACTATCTGATGGCTGTCCATCATTACTCCTTAAACTAAACTTAAACGTCAACTCTTGATCGTCATATTCTACAACTAATTCTTTGTCTTCATTTGCCGCATTTACGAATCTAGTGGTGGGGACCGAAAGAGTGCCGTGCTCTTCCAGCAGTGCTACCAATATCTTATTTAGGCTCATGGACTGAACGATATCTTCTGTCACTTTATTTCCTTAATCATTAGTGTGCCGTCATCTAATTTAGATAGCACAGGCTTGCATTTCATTCCGTCTCGCATCTTGGCCAAGGTTATTTTGTACATGGCTGGGAAAGCTATTGCTCTGGTTAAATTTTTATCTTTATCTGACATAACTATGTGAGACATAGTCTTGCCAGTCTTTGTTTGATATGGGCTAAAGTTTACCACAATCTTCTCATCTTCAGCAAGATCATATTCTTTTCTATATAAAAAGTCTACAAATAGATCTTTTGAATCTGGTGTAATTTCATTTACATCTATATATCTAGCAATACGATTATCGCCTACTAATATAAAATACATCTTGCCCGCCTCAATTTGAGTTTGCTCATGGTGAAATAGACCAATAGAGCCTGTCTCATCTACTAATTCAACACGAGCCCAACCTTTACCACGCTTGATACTTTTAACCATACCAAACATTACGAATGAACCAAGTGGATCAAACTGATCAATAGTTAAAGCTTGGGCTTTAATTCTAGGTGGTATATTCTTTAGCTCAAATGCTGGTATACCTAGGTATTCGTAGTAGTTTTCTTTTTCTTGACCGCTTCTAGGATTATCCTCAAAGGCAGCACCGCCAATAGCATTAAGAGAGCTAACAGCCCTACTATTAATGCCGCTTCCTTTCTTTGAGGCTTTTTCAATAAATTCTTTATAGTTTGCATATGGCCTTCCTTCAATAATTTTATTTGCAATACTGTCTGATATAAATTTAATTTCTGCTAGTCCAAATCTTAATGAATCTTTCTGCAAGGAAAAGTATACATCAGATTCATTTATGTGCGGCAATTGTACTCTTAGTCCAAGTCGCTTTGCTTCGATGAGGTATTCTGTTCTTGTGTCTTTGTCTCCTTCATTTTTGAGCGCTGCGAAAATAAACTCCAGAGGATAATGATGCTTAAGCCAAGCGGTATAATAAGAAAGCATAGAGTAAGCAACAGCGTGAGACCTATTGAACGAGTATCCAGCATGTGCTTCAAAGTCGTGCCAAAGCTTTTCTGCTTGTTTTTTAGAAATGTGCTTTGAAGCACCTTCAATAAATTTATCCTTGAATTGGTCGAATTCTTTTGCATCTTTCTTCTTTCCAATAATCTTACGAACTTTGTCTGCCTCAGACCAAGTCATACCACCTAAATGAACGCAAGCCTGCATAACTTGCTCCTGATAAATAATAACCCCATATGTGTTTTTGGTAAATGGTTGCATGATGGGATGGACATATTGTACTGCTTCTTTACCATGCTTACGATTAATATATGAAGCACCTACTGTATTCATGGCTCCTGGACGAACTAAAGCATTTGAAACAACTAGGTCTTCGAATTCTGTTGCGCCCATCTTAATAAGAAGATTTGTATATGGGGTTGCTTCTGCCTGAAATATTCCTTTTGTATATCCTTCGTTAAGCATTTTGTAAACTTCAGGGTCATCAAATTTCATCTTTGATAAATCTATGTGCTTACCTGTTCTTTTACGAATAGAATTTAAAGTATCTGCAATTACTGAAAGACATTTTAAACCAAGAGCATCAAGCTTAATTAGTCCAATGTCCGCAACAGTGTCCATGTCATAAGCAATAACTGGAATACGTCCAGAAACTTTATCTTCACGGTCTTCTCTAGTTTCAACTGGACCATAGTTACGGATATCGTCTTTGGCAACAATAACTCCAGCGGCATGAATTCCTGTGCTTCGAATTTTGCCCCTTAATCTTTCTGCAAGCCATGTGACTTCAGGGTATTTCATTCTAAATTCTTTTGTGTTTGGGGAAGTTGCATATTCTTCAAATGTATCTACGGACTTTAATGCATGATTAACTTCCGCAAGCGGAACCATAAATGCACGAGCAGCATCACGAACTACACCTTTATCTTTAAAATAAGTAAACGTAGAAATAGATGCAACATATTTAAACTTCTTTTTTAAATATTCCTTTACTTCTTTACGGCGGCGGTCTTCAAAATCCGTATCAATATCTGGGAAGTCATTACGATCTGGATTAATGAAACGGAAAAATAGGAGGTCATATTCAATTGGGTCTACATCTGTAATTCCGATGGCATAGCAGACTAGGGAGCCCGCAGCAGACCCTCTTCCTGGACCCACCATAATCTCCTGCCCTTTAGCCCAATTAATCATATCTGCCACAATTAGGAAGTAGGAGGCAAATTTCTTTTCCTTGATAACCTCCAATTCTTCCTCTAGGCGGGCTCTATAGACCTCATCTGACGCCTTCTGAAGCCTCTCTAAGCCCTTTTCAGCCAGTTCCCGTAGCTTTTCATCAGCATTGGTCTTTGGGACTGGCAGGAGGTCAAGGTTGCGATATAGGTCATATGAACCTATTTTCTCAGCTATTTCTAAGGTGTGATCGAATATATCTGTTCTATTTATTCCAGCCTTTTTAAAGTCTGCCTCGATTTCTTCACGAGTCTGCATAAATAAATTCATACCCTTAAATGACATACGGCGGTCAGGATATAAATAATCAAATCTATCTGCCATATCTTTCATCTGGCGAGACATGTCGAAATCTGCATCCTTATTCATCTTAGGATTTGTTGAAATAATTAATAAGGCTTCTTCCAATATTCTATCTTCTTCTTTGGCATAATGTATGTCTCCTGTTGCCACCGCCTTAATTTTTAATTCATCTGCTAATTCAAGTAGTACCCTGTTGATTTCTGGCGGGTTATGAGACTGAACTTCCACATATAAATCCTGACCAAAAGTTTTACTAAAATCTTTGAGTAGAATTTTGGCATCAGATAAATCGCCACGTTCGATACACTTACTAATAAGTCCATTGAGACATCCAGTAAGTACGATAATCCCTTCCGCATATTCTTTTAAAACCTCTCTATCAATACGAGGCTTTGAGTAAAAGCCTTCTGTCCATGCAATTTCTTGTAGCTTGTGAATATTCTGCAAACCCTTTTTATTTTTTGCCAGCAGGATAATGTGATTGTATGCCTGTATACTTTTATCTTTAAATGATGATCTATCAAATCTATCTGTAGGCGAGATATAGGCTTCTACGCCAAGGATTGGCTTAACGCCATATTCCTCGCAAGCAATTTGCATATCACGATGGGAAGACAAAGTTCCATGATCAGTAATAGCAATTGCGGGCATGCCAAGAATTTTGGCCTGCTTGGCCAATTCGTCTGGTGAGTTTAACCCATCCATAGTCGAATAATGACTATGAACATGCAAATGTATAAAGCCCATAACCGCCTTTGTGTGAGGGCCCTTGCGGGCCCTCTATTATTACCAGTCTAAGTTGCTGCTAGTTGCAGACTCAGATCCCTCTTGTCCGCCTTCTCCATTGAAGAAAGCTTCCTGCTCAACGTATGGCAAGTCACGTACAGCAGTTTCTTCCAGCTTATACAATTCAAGGGATGAAGTTTCAAACGGGGTTTCATCCTTTGCTAGAGGAATAATTGTATAGCTTGTCTCAGTCTTGAGACCAGTTCGCTTGATACGCCACATGAGATTTGTAATTGATCCCATCTCACCTGCATATTCAATTAAGGTAGGTGTAACAGTCTTTCCGCTGCTACCTTGTGAGAGGATTGCTACATATGGCTCCTCTTTGCCATCATCAACAAGAACATTGATGTAAAGTCTTGAACGACCTTTCCATCCCGCCTTGTAATCCTTGCGATGTTGTTCACAACCATAGCACTTGCCTTGGTCGTCCATAGAACAAAGCGCCTTACGGCGATAATCTTTAGGATTTGTGTGTTCGACTGCAATAAAGCCCAGTCCTAGCTGTTCGTTATAAGTTGGTGAATCTGGATCTAGCTCCTGAAGGAAGCGGATCTTTACGCTTTCTCCATCTTCAAGCTTTACCCATCTTGCTTTTGTGCCATCTCCTGATGACTGAGGCTTGTCTAGAGCCTTGTTGAGGTCTTTTAGACCCTTTACGATACCCATATGTATTTCTCCTTTATAGTTGACGGTATAGATCCGTCTGTTATTTCATTATATCATGGGTTCCAAGATCGATATTCGATATCGGAAACTGCGTTCTTAATACATGCAATAATCTCTTTTTCAGACATATCGCCTGCATCTTTTGCATCATGTGGGTATATCTTACCATATTCGTAAGAGGCCCACAAGACATCTTTATTTCTTAATCTATTGGCTATGCTGAATCCTAATTCTCTGCCAGCCAAATCTGCATCTGTCATAATAGTTACTCTATTAAAATATCTATTTAGCAGAGCAATATTTTCTTTTGATAAATGTCCGCCCAGCGTTGCAACAACATTTGGAAATCCAGCCTGATGAACACGAATAGCATCAAATGTTGATTCTACAACAATAACATTCTCGCCAATTTTTTTAGCCCTATGAATATTAAACATGGTCTTATTCTTTGGCAGGTTTGTGCTATTCTTAAATCTCTTTTCTTTTATAGCTCTGCCGACAAGACCAACAGGCATACCATCAGGGCTATGAACTGGCACGATTACCATATCCATATTTTTAGAATACCCTAATTTAAAGTGGTGCATAGACTCTTCATTTATTCCACGAGAAATAAAATAGTCTTTGGCCTCTTGCGATTGGCCTAATTCATTATATAAATTATCTAGCGTAGTCTGAGGGAACTGCTCGAAGTCTGGCTTATCCTCAAAAATAGCATTTAAGTTATCTTCAAATGCATCGTCTGCTTCTGACTTCCTAGATAATATAAATCTTAGCACTTCAAATTCATTTTTACCTAGTATCTTCTTGACTAGTTCTTTTACGCTTCCCGCCTCGCCGCATGATGGATTAAAGCATAGCCAAGCCCCTGTACGTTCACTTATATAAAAACATGGGGTATGCGTATTGTTATGAAATGGGCAGAAGAGTATTAGGTTGTCATTAGATTCGCCAACAATATTAAGGCCTAAGCCTTTAATTATTGCTTTGATGTGGCTGGGTGAATAGAGCGAGCTATCAACTTGCCCTGTGTGATCCCCTCTGACTGCCATGCCTTCTTCTTTCCTACATAAATTCCATGGATAGTCATTATAAACTTCCATGTCTCGCCTGTGAATTCTACCGAAAATGCGGGGTCTATGTCAAGAACCCTTGCATATCCTTTTATCCTCATGTCATGAGTTAGCAGATTCTCATATTGATTTTTAATTCTAATCATATCAGAATCGTCAGCAAACTCTACGTTTGCCTGAAATCTTTTAATTGGCCTGTGTATCATTCTTCATATCTGGTAGGTTTTCATAGATAGGCTTGATAATACCTCTATTAATATCCCAATCAAGATAGAAGTCAAACTCATGTCCATGACGGTTCTTTCGGCTAACCACTTCAATCATATTTGTATTTGGATATCTATGGATAGCCATAGCCATATCTGCATCATATTCAATGGCCTTTGACCATGCAACTTGACTCATCATTGGTGGTTCGTCTTGGTCTGATATGTCGTCTGCCGTTGCAGCGGTGATATCGACAATCGGAATATTATTTGAAACAGCAAGCAATTTGAATTCACGAGATATATTTCTATTACGCTCTACTTCAGAATTGCTACGTTTATTATCATTAAATAGTTGGTGGTAATCAAGAATAACTAAGTCTGGCTTATGCTGGTCTATCTTGCCTTGAACTGTGGCTGGTGTTACGTCAGCAAGGCCTTCATTAGATACTAAGATAAAGCCATTCTTGTTCTCAAATCTTTTTCTTCCCCACGCTTTAAAATCATCAATATTAACATCGCCTTTAGAGAAGTCGCTGTTCTTGAAAAGTCCAGATCCCATAATAGTATAGATACGGTCACGCATATTCTCTGGGGACATCTCAAGCGAGATAATCATTGGCTTGAATCCCTGCTCCCATGCTTTACAGGCAAGATATGAAGTAAACCAAGTCTTACCACGACCTGGCCAACCGATAGCAACTATTAAATGTCCTGGCGCCATGCCTGTTGGATATGCTTTATCAATAGCCTCTATGCCTGTAATGATTCCTGGACTTCCGCCCATTGCTGCAGAACGCTCTTTAACGCTGGCGAAGTGTTGTTCGGCCAACTCAATATCCGTAAGGTCTATATCACGAATGTTATTTGTGTGTCTGCTCAATCCAGCAAGCTTACCCTGTAAATCAGCAAGGACTCTTGATGCTGAATCTTCCTTAAGGGATGACCCAGCCTGAAGGATAATAGTCTTTAGTCTGCCAGAGATGTATTCATTCTTTAATTGATCTAGATAATATCCAGTCTCTGCTTTTACATCATTTACTGGCTCGAAGTCTTTGTGGCGTTCCATGAGAATGCCAACTTCTGGCACTGCTTTAAACTTATAATAATAGTTCTTTAAACTTTCCCATACATCACGATACGCCGTAAATAGCTCGTCGACATTGGCGGCAAGCAGTGTGCTAATATCTTTATTCTGACATACTGCTGTAATTACTTTCGCTTCTATATTCATTCTTCTCCGCCTTCTACTAACTTCTTGGTCTGCTCTCTTAGCATAGCCCTATTTGCCTTATCCCGCTTCATATCCGATTCTACCTGATCTATCCTGTCAAAGTTATAAAAGAAAAAATTGAGCGGGTGCCCATTCTTGCTAGTCTTAAAATAATATTCCAACAGTTCTCTGGCACGATCATATCCTACACTATCAATGACATCCTGCATAGCCCATTTCTCACGAAACTTATTTAGGCGTGGTTTTTTACCGTACTTCTGAAAGTACAGGGTTTCATATAGTCCTATTAGTACATAAGGCTCTTTACTTTTTACCGCCACCCAATTCCTCTTCTACTTCACGAGTTTTAGCAATAAGCTTTTCCTCAACAAATTTATAAACACGCTCTGTTGCCGTATCGACATTCTCACCGCTTCTAACAATATCTTCTACGCCAATACCAATCTTGATGCTCTCATAATTGCCAAGATTTCTTGTAAACGATAAGTCTACCTTAACCTTAGTTTCTGACATCACTTATGCTCCTTCATATGTCTTCCTAAAGTATCGTGTGCAAATATGCCCCACCGTACTTCTATTTCTTTACCGCAAATATTACATATTACTAATCTACCACCGCTCATTATTCCGCCTTCCATACTGGAACGAACCGTCCATCGGTTGTCTTAGTATACAATATCGTATCGTTTCTGAGAAGGGCCAATAATTCTGAGCGGGAAGGGAAATCTGCCGTGTACCCATCCTCTAAAATAAACTCATGTATTTTTAATATGTCATCCTCAGATAACATATACTTAGTCCATCCAGGATTATCAGGATTACTAATTGGATATATTCTATATGGCTGCTGGATCTTGCCGTCTAAAATATAATTCTCTACAGTTACCTTATGTCTATTTAGAAGAATGCCAGCTTCTTTTATGCTGTATGCCCTCTTCATATACTTCTTAACAAGAGAATAACTATACATAACTCTACGCCTGTCAGGGTAGCACCATGCCACTACCTCGTCTTTAGCACGAGATACACGTAAAGACTTATGTATTTTTCCGTCTAAGAAAAAATAGAGTAGTCTTTGAGTTGCTCGAACTCTTTTTTCTCTAGCCATCTTCCTAGTGGACTCGTATCCTTGTTAATCATCCAACGCTTTCCACACATTATGCAGAAAAGCTCTATATGCAGCTTTTGAGAAAAGACTCTATCTACAAAGACTCTTCCGCTACACTTTTTGCAGGTCATCATACTTTAAACAGTTTCCCATCTACTACGCACGAGTAGTCATTAGATACTTCAATTAATTGTACATGAGGCCATTTTCCATTTTCAATATGAGCCACCGCAAATCCTTTTTGCCAATCGTGGTGCTGAGAGTACTTCATTCCTTCGGATCTTGGATCACACATGTGACCAATTTCATATCCACGAATTGTTTCTCCCTTACCCTTATTTCTAAGCTCATAGGTTTGGAAATGTGCTGCCATTCTATGGGAATGTCCACGGATTATAGATACCTGTAAATTATTCATGTCTGCACGAACTGCACCTGTATCTGCTACAGATATGCCGTGATGTACGTGAATATCTCCGTAGCGCTTCCTCGGCAATTCATCATAATAAATATAATCATACCCAAGAGAATCTAAATTCCATAGAGATTCTGGAGTAACTATATTTAAGTAGTCTGGTATTTTTGCATCGATATATTTAAATACTCTAATATCATGATTACCTAGAGCGCTAAATAGCTCTGCATTCTTTCCTGCCACTTCTCTGTTCTTTGCGTAAAATTCTCTTGCACCTTTTGCTTCATGTTGCATCAAAGGCACGATTGCTGCGCCATTTTGATCTTTGTACATGCGTAAGAATTCCGCAGAACGTCCTTCAGTAAATCTGCTATAACATGCCTGGTCGTCGGTATCGCCTAGAATATCTACTACGTCTGGCTTCCACCATTTCATGACTTCAAACCAAAGCTTAATCATCTTATTGTCTTGATATGGAAACTGCTGATCTGACGATAGCATCCATCTGAGATCGTTTGTCATTACATCCCTTACTCATAAAAGTTGCAGACAGCAACTTACATGCTACAAATTGTAGCATTTGATTTTAGCTTGTCAAGCCTTATTGAATAGTTTGTTTCATATGGACTGCAATAAAATTAAATCGTCCATTTGTAGTTTTACTCTTTGCAGTTCCAGTATATCTTGCAACTAGGTCTGCTGAGGAAGAGTTTACATTGGTAACATAATAATCTATGTCAGTAGTGTCCAGATTACCTGGTCCTGCCTGCGGAGTAACAATTACTATTGGTACCGCATTAGCATCAAATTTTGCTGGGGTGTAGTCCAGCTTTGTAACAATAGTAGCCTTATCTGTTATCTGAACCATAGCAGTTCTATCTGCATATGTAAATGGAGTTAATTTAACATTTTGATTTTGAATACTATTTTTGTCTACTTCACCTTTGATGTCTAGTACTAATTGATATAAATTTTGTAATTTACTAATATCAATTGGTTCGCCATCATCAAATGTTAAATTAGTCATAAATTATCTCCTATAATATGCATATTGGCTTCCGCCTCGCTTACCTCTATAACCTTAGATCTATCTAAACCAAAGGTATCGAATGAATCTGGGTCAACGATGTGTCGCCTTTTGTTCTGCGATATCAAATACATTTTACCATCCGCAATGTTCTTTATCAAAGTTCCATCACGGAAGCCTAATTTGCCTACTAGTTTCATTCCTGATACCGCCTGTTCCGTGGCATTTACGGTTGTAAAATACCACGACTTGGCAGCACGGTCAGAAATCAACTTATACCTTTTCCCATCTTTAACCCAATAAGTAGCCTTATCGGTTTTAACTGCTAATCCCGATGGAAAATTAGTCGGAGATGATATCAAGGCTTTCTTCGTACTTTTGAACAGCCTCATCCTTTTCTTTCTTCTCGTTAAGTAATTGAGTAATTTCTGCCCGTAGAATTGCAATTTGAGTTTCATAGTTAGATACGATTTCTCCAATGCGTTGTTGTAGGGCGGTAATCACTAATTCCGCTTTCTCTGCCATATTATATTCCTATGCTGTTAGTTCGTCAAGCTCTGCCAAAAGGGCAGTCTTTTTAGCATTAGCTTCAGTAAGCTGTGCATTTAGAGAAGAAACGCTGCTGGCATTAGGTGTTGCCACGGCATTTTCCTCAATTAGAGACAACTCTAGATTAAAGATATTGCTTTCAACATTCTTTAGATGCTGATTTACAATTGTAGCCTTTTCTTCGTTAGTTAGTTCGTAGCTCATTTTTCCTCCTTATATATTATATCATTTTATTGCAATTGGTCAAGGGCCTCTAGCAATGCATTTTTTTTGCTTATTAAATCTGCCAACTGCTCTTGCATAGACAGCTTTCCTTCAATAGGAGTTTCTTCTATTGACCCAATATTAGCATTTAGCCAAGATATATTAACCTCTAGGCCCTGTATTTTTTCATTAATTAAATTAATTTTTTCTTGATTTGAAATCATATATACCACGTTAATGTACCGCTATTTGGGCTGATGCCGTTTGAGGCATAAACTTGATATCTAGCCCATACCCCGTATATGGAGGCATTCCATGCCTGTTGCGGAATACTTTGTGTCCCTCCTAATGTTGAAGATGATATTGTGCCTGAATTCCATCCGCTGCCCCCTGTACTTGATGTCCATGTAGAACCATTCCAGCTTCCTGAATCTACACTCCAATAATATGTTATCGGAGTTGTACCTGATGCAGATCTTGTAAAAGTAGCATTTGTTGTATAGTTTGTTCCAGTGCTGTAGGTTCCTCCGCCATTTGTTGGTGTTGCTGGAGCCGTTCCAGAGGGTACCAATTGCCACCTGGCATACATCGTTATTGATGAAGGCGGAGTAAATGATCCGCCAGCCAATACAGTGTATGTATAATCTCCAGAAGGTGTGTTTGTCCATCTTACAAAGGTATATCCGCTTCTTGTTGGAGTTGGAGCAGTTACTGATGAACCTGCATTTACTGTGTTAGAGGATGGACTTACCGAGCCACCATTAGCATTCCAAGTTACAGTATATTGAATTACTGACCACTGTGCATATATTGTAATTGATGATGAAGGGGTATAGCTTGAGCCTCCACCACCAACATAACTACCTCCCGAAGATGAGGTGTACCAACCATTAAATGTATATCCACTTCTACTTGGAGTTGGCAATGTTACAGAAGAACCAGCATTTACAGTTGCAGAAGTTGGACTTACCGTTCCGCCATTTGCGTTATATGTTACAGTATATTGGTTTATAGACCATCTAGCATACATTGTTATGGAAAATGGTGGCGTAAATGATGCACCAGCATTTACTGAATATGTATAATCTCCAGAAGGTGTATCTCTCCAATATAAAAATGTATATCCAGATCTAGTAGGAGTAGGTGCAGTTACTGAGCCCCCAGCATTTACTGTATTAGAGGATGGGCTAACGCTGCCACCATTTGCATTCCATGTAACGGTATACTGTATTACTGTCCATTGTGCATATATAGTTATGTTTGAAGTTGGACTGTAGCTTGAACCTGCATTTCCTATAAATGAACCGCCAGATGATGCTGTATACCATCCATTAAATGTATACCCGCTTCTTGATGGGGTTGGTAAAGTTACAGATCCAGGATATTGAACTGATGCAGATGTAGGGCTTACGCTACCACCGTTAGCATTATAAGTTACAGTATATGTATTTGCCGTCCATATAGCATAAAAAGTAATATTGCTAGTTACTGTATAACTTTGTCCTGCCGACAAAATAATTGGGTCTCCTCCAGAAAGGGGGTTTCTCCAATACTGAAAAGTATAATGTGTTCTTGTTGGGGTAGGTGCCGTTACTGAAGTTCCAGAAAGAACTGTTTGTGATGTAGGACTAACTGATCCTCCATTTGCATCCCAAGTAACAGTTCTAGATACTGGGGCGGTGCCCGTTCTTGTAGCGGTATCTGAATTTCCATAAGTAGATCTTGTTGCTCCTACTGTCACAGTGGCTGAAGCTCCCTCTGACAATCCGCTAACTGTTACAGTATTTCCACTTCTTGAAACTGATCCTGCAGTTGTAGACAGCGTATAAGTATTTGAAGCATTATAATTATCTATTGTAAAATAAAAGCCACCAGATTGCGCTACGGCAGCATTTAATATTGGGGTGGCAAGAATAGGCAATGTTAAAGTATTAGAATTATTACCATAATACCCTGGATATGTAAAAGATCCACCAGTAACTGGAACTACATAAAAGTAATATGTGTTGCCGCCAGCCAAATCTGATATGCCAAAAAGACTAGTTGATGTTGTTGATATATACTCTGAAAATATTGAATTATCTGTACTCTTATATACTAAATATCTATTAGCTCCCGTTGATGCCGTCCAACTTAATTCTATAGATGCAAATGCGGGATTCGCTAAGCTAATTGTAGTATTAGTTGGACCCTGTATTGTTGTTGAACTAGAAACAGAATTTTCACTAAGAGTTCCATATGTAGCGTCTACTCTAAATCTATAATAATTTAGGACATTAGGCAGAACTCCAATATTAGGTCCAGTTGCTGGAAGTGCGTATGTTTTTGTATTGCTCAATCCGTATCCTGGGTCTGTTATACTGCCCGAATTTAAATCGCTCCAAGTAACTTCATTATCTGTAGATCTTTGAAATTTATAAGTAAGGACGGGCGGACCAGGAGACCAATGATAATTAGTTCCAGTTAATGTTGTTAAGAATGTAGTAGCATCTGTAGATTGAGATATTGTAACTTGCTGAGCAATTGATAGGGCTGAACTAAAGAATTGTTTCCACACTCCAGCTACATTTATAAATCCAGATACAATTTGTTTCCATGTACCAGATACATTAACAAAGAAACTATTTATTGATTTCCAGGTTCCAGAAACATTTATAAACATGTTATGCCTGATATACTAGCATTACCGATCCAGCAGGATTAGTTGTTGTATTAGATACTGATGAATTATGTGTGGGAACCGTTCCCGTAGAAGCAACTGTATCAAAACCTCTTACTCTAGTAACTGCTAAGGCTACTGCAGTAGACCCGTAAGTTATTTCCGCATTAACTGATATGTATCCAGAATTTAAAAGAATTTGTGATGGTCCTATGATGCTTAAAGTTCCTGCGGCAGCATTAATGTTATAAAGAGATCCTTCAGCATATTCAAATAATATTCTATCTCTACTGCCTGCTCCATCTTGTAACCTAATTCTTGGATATTCAGTAGAGGTTACTATTGTTCCACCAGTTATAGTAGATGCAGTAATTGATCCTGTTATAGTTAGAGTATTTGTATCCCATTGCATAAAATTATTAGATCCGCCCACTTTAAACGCTCCGCCAACATACCAATAGTTATTCGGAGTAATATAAATTCCATTATTTCCAGAACCGCCTGCATTAATGCCCAATTTCATTTCACCGCTAATTGTTACATTGCCAACAAATTTTCCAGACTGAGCATATATCGCTCCATTAAAGAATCCAGTTCCAGCTGCAATTTCTTCTCTTCCTGCTGCATTTGTTGAATACATTATTTCTGCATCTGGATCAAAATATTTAGTTTGAGTTAATATTGCAAAGCTTGCTTTACCATCTGATTGAAATCCTGCCAAACCTTCTGCATTTAATGTAACCCTATTTCCAGTTGTAGCTGTTCCAGAACTACTAAATACTGTAACTCCACTTCCATCTATAGAGGTAATTTGATTTTGAGCATTTGCTATGACAGAGCTGCTTGCCTCTAATTTGTTTTGTAAATCATTATAAGCATCCTGTACACCATATGTAATAGTAGCAACAGCAGCAGCTGACGCTGCAGATAGTTTTCCAAGTTTGCTTACTGCTTTGAAAGTAATTGAATAAGTTCCAGCGGCTAGAGCTAAAGATAATTTACCAGTATAACCTTTTGCAAATATTGAACCATAAAATACATTATCTAAATAAACATTAATTCTATCAACATTTTCCATCGGACTGCCAGTAGAATTGTTTCCATCCCAAGTTATAATTAAATATCCAAATCCAACATCAAATGTAGGCTGCGATGGGATGTCTACGCTTTCGCCAATAGTAGTTACATTTTTTACAGCTGACCATTCGCTATAGGTTCTATCTTCATATTGCCATCTGAACTGAAAAGGATACGTGGTAAGCAGCTCTAGGTCAGTAATAACTATTTTAAAGAAGTTTTTATCTGTATCTGGAGTGCTTACATCTCTTAGATCATCTGGAACAAATGCCATTTTAGAATCCTAGAGTTATCTTATATTCTATGTCTATTGGTCTTCCCGCCACTTTTGTAATTGAAGAGCCCAATACCGATCTGCTAATTAAACCAAATGTTGGATCAAATGTATCTTGGTCATTTATTCTTAATCCGTCTAAATAAATTGTGGCGGTGGAAGCAGCGCTAGTTCTTGTTACTTCTATTCCTATTGTTGAAATAGAAGCTGAATCTGGTGTGCCAGATTGATTGCTAAATAAATCAGATAAGGATACTGAGCTTATTTTATTTCCAGTTCCTGATGGTGCGATATCTACATAAAAATAATCAGAAGTAGAACTATAAAACTTAATTCTAATTTGGCTTGAGTTTGTATTGTCTCTATTATAAGCAAGAGTTATGCTATCGTTTACGCTATATCCAGAAAGGTCAAAAACTCCTATGTCATATTTAAATTCTTTTGTTGTGCTAGAAGTGTCACCAGTATCAAATTTGTGCTCTACCATGGTTTCACCAATTCTAGGAGTTGGGGTGCTAACAGTGATTGGATTATTATTTGCAGAATCAAACCATTCACGATTATTTTCAAAATCAGATATAAACCTAGAGTCATAATTATTTACTGATGTTCTTGTGCCAGGGTATAAGCCTATTTCTTTTATAATTCCAGAAACATCTTGAGGAATTGTAGATTTATATACCACTGAATATGTTGTGGTTCCGCCCGTTGTTTGAATATCCACGCTGCCAAAAGAGACTGGAAGCCTGTAGAATTCAAATCCTAACCTTGTATTAGTATCTGCAGAAGCAAAATCTGTTCCGTCTGCAATTCCTATTGCTAGATCTTTTTTAGAAAAAGCAGCATTCCCAGCCAAGTATGTGGTCAAAAATCTTTTGCCAAATTTTGTTATTAAATTGGGGGATCTATAAATTTCTTTGCCATCTTGATAAAAGATGTATTCTCCCTTTATCATTATTGACCTCCTTCTGAAACTAGGACTGCTTTTCTTGCGTCCACTCCTAATAAAGTTTTTCCACTTGAATTTCTTACCCTTATTACTACCCGCCCTCTTGTGATTCCCTTGTCGTCTACATATGTTGTATTTTCTATTACTTGTATATCCTCTAGCTGCGGGACATCGTTAGACTCTGATTCTCCAGGGGCTTCTGATGTATCTATATATGATACGCTGGAATCAAGAAGATTACTAGAGGATGAGGACGATATAATTTTTGCATCTATGGCTCTATATCTTTTAGGGTCTAAAAATGCTGTGTCTTTTGAATTTACGTATAACGTAATTGGCGCTACGCCAGTTACAGCATTTTCTGAGATACGAAGTTGTTTTGCCATAATTATTGATTATACCATTTGGTCAACTATAAAGTTCTTGCCGTTATGGTAGTTCTTAGCCCCTCCCCGAATTCATGGTTTATATTAGTTATAACAAATTTATCGCTAGAAGTTAATCCATTATATGGATAAGATACGGTTATTATATCTCCTATAGATAGCAAGGGATTGCCAAAAACTTCTAAATTTATTATTTTTTGTTTATTAGACCAAATAGTTTTTATCCAATTTGCAAGGTTTACAACATCAGAATTTTTCTGTATCCAGTTTGATTCAAATATTACTGGCTCCTGAGTAGAGTACTCTGAAGCAGAATCATCAACATATTCTAATGTTCCAGATTGGCTGATATACTTTCCAAGGATGTAGAATGTATAGAATTCTGAGTCGTCTAATGGTATATATGTTCCAGAATTATTGATTACATATACTTCCGCTCCAAAAGATGTTAGCCTTTGTCCGATTATTCTAGCAAATGAATTGATGCCTATTGAAGCATATAAAGGAAAAGCTGGGCGGGAATCATATTTAGTTTTTAAAACTCGTAATTCTCTAGCAACCGCTCCAAATTCTTCTATAAATCCATTGGTCAAAGTACTAGAGACGCTATTATTTTCTAAAGTTTTATTGCCATAGAGAAATGATACTACCGCTTCTGAATACTGTCCTTCGTAAACATTAAATAAATTCTCTTGATCATACTGTTCTTTTGTTAAATGCATGCCGTAGATATAGTCAAAATAAACTGTTCCTTTATTGCAAATCATAGCAACTTTATTTGTAGATGTGAGAATAGGAGTTGGATCTGTTGTCTCAGTGCTGCCTGTAGGATTTGAATCAACTGCAGTTATTTTAAATCCATTTACATAGCATTCAATAAGAACAGAAGAAGCACTTACTTTTACTCTTACATCAATCTTGTATGTCTTTCCACCAAATATACCACCTAGGCTTTTTGCCACTCCAGATTGACTATCCTCTAACTTTGTCATTCTGCCATTTTTAATTTTTAATATTTTAAATTCTTTAGAGTCATTGATAGCGGCATTTGCAGTTGTACTTATTTGTATAAAGTACCCTTTATTGCCAGCATTATCTACAAAGAATGCAATGCCTCCAGATTGATTTGGATTAGTATTGTTGGCTTTAAAGAACAAAGATGTGCCAAATGCATAATAAGTTTGTCCAGTAAGCAAAGAAGAATATGACTTATATGCCACAGCATATTCGTCTGGGCTCGCTGGCTTATTATTACTTAGCTTAAATAAAGACTTTGTAGTTCTTTCTGTATCTCTAGGGGTATTCAAAGCCTGGGCAGCTTCTACTGCTCCTATTTTTTTATAGAGTTCGTCTGTTCCATCTTCTTCTGAAGTATTTAAAATTCCAGTACTTCCATTAATTTCTAAAGCAGAATGTTCTATCTGCTTGAACGTATCTAAAATTGATGCGGAAGTTGTTGTTTTGGGCACTACAAATTCTGTATATTTTGTTAGCCCGTATGTTCCAGATAATCCGCTTCCAGAAAATGCTCTTACCTTTATTCTATATGTAACACCTGGTGATAGTGGAGATAAATTAAAAGTTATATATTCTGATGTTGTAGAAGTAGGAGTTATTTCTGAATAAATTCCAGTAAATGCATAACCTACTTGCGATAATTCATATCCATAACTTCCTGCCGCTGCCGTGTCTCCTACAAAAACTTGTATTTCTGCGGAAGTTTTATTATCCTGTACGGAAACAAAAATCCAATATACATCAAGGTCCGCTACGCCGCTACCGCCGCTATCTATTAACATTGGATATGCCATTATTTAAAAGTCACCTCATTTACTGTCCATGAAGAAATTTGATTTTCTGATCCAGCTCTATGCGGAACTACGGTTGTATTAAATGCTCCACGATTCTTAATTTTATATCTTCCGCTTGGTTTAAAATTTTGAGAACCAGCGTCTGCTAGAGATCTATATTTAAAAGCATCAGAATCTGTTCTAATAATAACTGGTGTCTGCTTTGTTCCGTTTACCCAGTAATCATATTCTATTCCATCATATTCTATAATTTCATCTTCTATAACTAAGAATCCGCTAAATGAATACAGAACTAATTGATCTGAAAATTGTGTTCCAGTCGGATCTTCTAAATTGCCGACAGTAGATATTGGTCTTAAAACTATATATGAGTCTGGCGATCCGTCTACTACATTTGTAGAAGTTAGATCTTCTACTAAAGCTGCCGCCGCCAAAAATGTAGTTTGAGACTTCCAAACTTCTTGAGCATTTCTTTCATAGTTTGAGGTAACAGCGCTTCGCCAAAGTATTTTTATCTGATTTGCTGCGGGGAGTTCTTCTTTTTCCAAAGAAATTATATTTGGCAAAGTTGACCCGCTTGCCTCTGAGGTAAAGTCCCATGAGCTAGATCTATTGCTGTACATATAGTCTCTTGAATAAAACTGCAAAGTATTATTTTCATCAAACACAGCAGTCATTTGAGTATCTCTACATAATTCTTGTATAGCCTGCCATACCGTAACTGAATCGTCTGCCCACCAATAGCTTGGAGAAATTATTGATTGATCTTCTGCAGTTATATTAAAATTATAATTTGTAAATCCAATATTATCTAGCAGCCTTCTAAAGATTGCAGTTATAGAATAATTTTCACATAATACGGGCGGGCATAGAGTTTCTTGTAATATTTTTGCTCCGTCTAAAGCAACTATATCTGTATCTCCGTATTCACCTATTCTAAAACTATCAACAAAAAACGTACCCTGATAAACTCTATCATATTTATTGGGAGAAGTACCAGATACCCCGTTAGAATGATATATATCAAAATAAGGTTTTAATTCTACATTTTTATATAGATATATTTTAGAAGAATCTATTGTAAAAGAATTGTCTTTTTCATATTCTATAATTTGTCTAGCAGAAGAATTGTATTTATTAATAGAAAATTGTATAGAGTTTGCACTAACATTTCCTACTGGCAGGATGTCATCGCTAGAAGATGATGATTCTTTTTTAATCGAGAGCATTTCTAAAGTATCAGATATATCCTTAACCCATCTTGCAGAAAATTCTATTACTGCAATATACTTTGTTGCTAACCCGCTAAATGTTAATTTAATTCCAGTTAAACTAACTTGTGATGATGTGCTGTGCAATGAAGCGTTTGTAGTCCATGATGATCCCGTATAATATAAGTTTAAAACTCCAGGATTAGATTGTGATATTGTTGGAATATCAGAACTTGTTCCTGTTGCTAATGTTGTTTCTGAACCGCCTGATGGCGTTCCGTATACGGTCCAAGTTGGCGGAACTGCATGAGAAACTTCAAACTTAACAGTAATTTTATTTGCAACAATTGTTTTCGGATATGTAATAGATATTGTTCCGCCTTGCCCCTCAGTGCTTATCCAATATTTATAATGTGTATCTATTCCAGGATAATAAAGCCTATACTTGATTGGATATGTTGTGGTCCTTGGATCTCTATAATCTCCAGATGACATGTCTCCAAAAATAGCATATTTAACTCCAGCATAAGATGGGCGATTAGCTTTAATAATAGAATCTAGTGGAAATATTTTTTTGAATGCATCTTTACCTTCAACGACTGAATACGCTGGGCCCGTTATACTCTCGGATGTTAAATTGGTAAGAGCATTCATATTATACTCAATTGTGCAGCCTGGTACCATCTTGATTGAGGATGATTGTTTAAGATGATCTTGTAGCGCAGACGGGGCAGTTATCATTACACTTCTTCCATTGTCATAGAAACGTTCCAATGTGCTTGAACGCCTCTTTTAACTACTGCAAATGAGCAGTCGGTAAACGATACAGTATACTCCTCATAGCCAGATGAAGATTGATTTGTTCCGTCTTTAGCAAAGTTAATTCTAATTCTAAATGTTCCTTTGCCTTCATCGCTGGCATAAAATGTTCTTAAATCTTCCGCTCCCCAATATCCATCTACTGTAAGGCTTCTATATGTAGGAAGCATGCTCCATGAAACACTAAATCTTTTTTTATCTGCTATGTGAAATTTACGCAAAGTGCCATTAGACATTCTTTGAGTCTGCTCAATACGCATTGAGTCTACTCCTAATTCAGAGCGATTGTGTTCCGTTACTGGGCGCCATCCCAATGTATTAATTGCGGGGGAAGCTAAAGGATCTTTAGCCTCTATTTGAAGAATAGAGCCTCTTGGCAAATAAGTTGTCATTATCCTCCTATTGTCCTAACTCTTCCATTCATGGCTTCCCGCATCTGCATTTCACGAGATATTGCCTTTGCAACATCATTTGGATTTAGGTTAGATCCATTTAGATTTACATTAATATTATACAATGCATTTCCTGAAGACTTTAAACTGCCGCCTTCATTATATCTAAGCAAGCCTCCGCCGCTATATTTAGACATATCATAGTTTAGCATAAGTCCACCATTTTTCATACCATTAATTCTATCGAAGAATGGAACTCCTAGTTTATTAACTGTGGCGGCATTTACTATATACTCTCCATCTGATACTCTTACCATTCCGCCATTATTAAATTGAGCTAGTATTGAATCAGATGTTCCTGTTCCTGGACCACGGAGTAGTCCTCCGCCTGCATATTTAGCTCTGTCTCCAAGTTTTTGATTTTTAGCATCAAAATTATATATTACGCCATTATTTTTATCTATCGCATAAGTTTTACCATTCCATTCAAAAACATCAAATCCTGGACCACCTGTTTCTGGCCTATAAGTCTGAGTTTTCTTTCCTGTTTGCGCTTGAGCTCCCGCTTCTTTTAATGTCTTAGCTGTTAGTGTTTGTCTTTCGGCACCAAAGGTTTCTCCATCTTTTGTTTTTTTAGCTCCAGAATAATCTGCATCCATATTGATTTTTTTGCCATCAATAATGATATTTCCAGTAGCTGTAACTGTAACGCCTTTTTGTGCAACTATTGTATTAATTTCTGAGCCGTACTTAGAAATAAGATCCGTTGCCATAGTTCCTATATCTTCTTTTAATTCTCCTCGTACAACATCTGGTAGCGAAGTATTTGCAACAGTTTGGCCAGTTCCTCTTATGGCATCTACTAGTCTACCTGCAAGACCCTTGAACTCGTCAGACTGCTTAAAGTTTTCAAGATCATCTCTATTTAAATCCATAGCAACTTTAAAGTTTGTCATTGCATCATTGGCTGCATTTATTTTTTCTATTTGTTTAGCAAGCCTCTTATTTATAGACTCAAGACTTTCGGCAGCCATTGCTGCTTTATCTGCTAAAGCTTCCTGTGCTCTCTGTAGTCTTTCTTTCTCTGCCTCAAGAGGTTCTATTTTCTTTTGAGCTGAGGTGTCTATGGCTCTTTCGGTTAGAGTTAATTGTTGCTGTTCAACTAGTCTTTGTATATCTAGCTGTACTTGAGCAGCGCCAGAAACATTTCCAGTTGCAAGTAAATCTTGATATTCAAGCTGTTTCTTTTGTATTTGTAGGCTTATATCTGAATCTTGCTGTTGTTCTCTAAGAGCCTTCTTTCTCTCTTCGGCTTCTTTTTGAATAGCTTTTATCTTTTTATCAATATTCCTAATTGCTTCTCTAGCATCAATTTGTTCTTTTACGCTCTGTCCCTTAGCCGCATCAGCAAGGGCATCCCTTTGTTTTTTAAGTTCTTTATATGCCTTATATTGTTCAGATAGCAATCCTTTTTTATTGACAGCCACTACAGCTTGGGCTGTTGCTATCTGTAACTTATAAACAGCTTCAACTTGTTGTGCATTTAAGTCTGCTAAATCTCCTGTAAATCCTCTAGCAACTAGTCTTAATTTTTGGAACATGCTTACTGCAGTATCCTGAGCATTTATAAATTTTTCTATTTCTGGATTTTGTTTCTTTAAATTATTTAAAACATCTTGACCTATTGATTCTTGAGATTTTACTTTACTTGCAATAACTTCAAGCTGTTTTCTTTCTGCTTCATATCTTGCAATAGTTTCATCAAATTCTCTACCTTTTTTCTTAGCAGCCTCTTCGCTTTTCTTTACAAGATCTTCTACACCAGTATTGATTGCAGTTAGCGCCGTATTTAATGCTGCAGCTGCATCCTTTGTATTTTCAAAATTCTTGGCATAGTTAAATGATTGAAGAGCGCTAGCAGCAGCAGTTTGAGCGTCTACTATTTGTTTAAATGCATCTGTATTTATTACGCTTACTGCCATTCCTGCTTTATCGGAAAGATTAAACAGTGTATATATTCGCTTTGCAGCTTCTTCTGCTGATAGTCCTGCAGCCATTAGTTGCTCTTTTAATTGAACTGCAACTCTGGCAGCATCTGGGCGGGAGGTAGCATTAATAACCTTTATCTGCTCCGCCATAGTTTCTTTTAATTCTTTACGAAGTTTTTTATATTCAGCTATCGTCATCTTAAAAGGAGTGCCAGCAGACTGTAGGCTTTCGTATGTTAACATATTCTGATCAATCATAAGTTTTTGTGCAGCTATTGCATCTTTAACTTTAGTATTGTAGTCAGTAAATTTAAGTCCTGCTTTTTCTGCAGAATCCGCCGTTAGGCCAAATGCTGCAGCGCTTAAGCGCTGTGTTTCGTTATAATTATCAAATGCTTTTTTAGCTAAAGCTGCTGATCCAGCAACTAATCCTAAGGCAACATTAAATCTAGTAAGGCCAGCTAAAGCTTTACCAATTATTGGAGTAATTCTTCCTGTGCTTTCCGCCATTCCTGCAATTGAACTTGCTGCTCTGGTGCCAGCAAATATGGACTGTTGTCTTCCAGGAATTGAAGGTACAGTAGAAGCTGTGAGCATCGGGTTCTGTGCAGATATTGGCGACCCAAACATAAAGTTTGGATTTAAAACAGATGTCTGTATTCCTAATCTTTGTGAGGGGGTTATTCCAGAACGTCCCGCTCTTCCCATTAACAAATCTGGAATCATATAGCCAAGCATTCCGCCCATCATTGATCCAGTTTGTCCAAATCTTGAACCTATTGTAGAGCCCGCCATTGATCCTAATGAGCCAAAAAGTAAACTTCTTAATATTCCGCCGCCTCTTATGTATCCTGGAACCATACCTCCACTATTTGCTGTAAATAATCTACCGTAGACTTTAGCCATCCCTTGTCTAGATGAACCAATTGAACCAGTAAGGGTTCCACTCTTACCAGCCATAGATTGAAGTATTGCTATATCAGATGCTGGAAGAAAACCCTTGCCTGCAGTAATTGCATATTGAGAAATTGTTGGAAATGCTGTAAGCATTGACAAAGGGGTAAACATTCTTTTTCCATTAATTTTTTCTCCCTTTATCATAGAGGTATTGAAAAAGTCTAATGTGGCATTATATAAAGCACCTTTACCTTTATCGCTTAATCCTGGGATATGACCGAAATATTTTTTACCGCCATCAATATCCATTGCATTAATTCTGTATGTTTTTAATGCTTGAGATCCTTCATAAGATTTACCTTCATATTTAAATCTAGCGCCTAATCTAGATAGTAGCCCAGCCCTTGATATTCCGCCTCCTACATTATAACCTGGCACTCTACCCCCACGATTTCTTCTAACTTTAAATGATTTTGAAATAGCATCAAAAGAGGAATCGTTTACAAACCTACCAAATTGTTCTTCTGTAATCCTTCCGCCATAATTAAAAACTTTTGAATTTAATATATCTGCTGCATTAGAAGATATCAGAATTGCTTGTTGTGGAGGGACTCCTTGATCTTTAAGAAATAGCAATAGGCTTACCATATCGCTTCCAGAAACCGCTCTAAAATCATCTGCAGATGCGCCGTTTTTTAATGCGTCATTAAAAGATTGTGTGTTTTTAACAAATTGTGTTGGTAATCCTTGTAAAAATGGAGCTCTAGAAGATGTTGATATTCCAAAATCTTGAAACTTGGATGATGGTATTGCTACAGAAGAACCTGCTCTTTGTAAATCAGAGGTTCTTCTCATAAATCCAGGAACCATTGCGTGAACTAAAAATTCTCCTTGTTGAGTAGGAGATATTCCATAAGCTGTAAAAGATGGATCTGAATAAATTTTTGAGTTTCTTTTATATATTTGTCCAAAACTTAATCCAGAGCCAGCTTCTGCTGCGCTTATAGTTGACGGACCACTTGTACTTCCTGTTCTTAAATTAGGAGTTCTAAGTCCTCCAATCATTCTAGACCTTTGTGCAAAGGCCCTCATGATTGCTCCGCCATTAAAATATGATGGAACTACTACTGCTCTTCCTTCATTTAAGGCTCTCATTCCCTCTGGATCCTGCTGAGCTACATCTCTACGAATTACAAATTCTCCTGGTGTTAGCATTGCAGGAACAACATCTGCATTTACTGCAGGTCCTGGTACTTGGTCTCCATTGTTATAAAATACTCCTCCGCCCAAATTAAATCCTTGTGGACGAGTTGTTTCAATACTATATGGACCACCAAATGTTCTAGTTCTTGTGGCTCTTCCTAGAGCTTCCATAACATCTCTCATATTTCCGTGACGGAACATACCACGAAGATTTGGTTTACCCATTGGATCTACAACTGGCTGATCAATTAATGGAGCCTTTGTTAAATCAATTGTTCGACCACGCAGGGCTGCATATTGAGTAATTTCAGCGCCCATCATTCTTTCAAGATCAGCATTTACTGCAATAATTTGTGCACGAGCTTGTTGAACATTTATTGTTCCAGCTTTTAATTCGGCAACAATTGCTGCAGATTGTCTAGCAGCATTATTTGTAAGTCTTTGTGTGATTGGAAGAATATCATCAAAAGTATCAATTAATTCTCTTGATACCTGCCCGCCAAGACCTATAGTCTTCTTCAATTGCTCTATTTCTTGTCTTGATCTTGTTCCAAGAGTTGCCATTAATGCGGCATATCTTGCATGCTCACCAGCAACAACACCTGTTGAAACTCCGCCAACTGTTGTAAGACCTGGAACATCTGGTAGCCTTTCAGACATTAATATCTGTGGATTAGCGCCAAGTCTTCTATTTACTGGAATTGGCTGTAGCGTTAATCCAAATATAGATGACGGATCGTTTGGATTTCTAGGATTTAAATGAGCAGATGCTCTTGATTCTGGTCCTAGTAATGGGTGTCCAGGATCTACAACTCTTGGTCCGCCCATTGCAAGAATTGGAGTACCTGCAGATGTTGCTACTGTTTTGCCTAAACTTTCTGTAGATATTTTTGCATTCAATGCATTTTTCTGTAATAAAAGTAAATCTTCATTTAATTTTTCAATTGCTAAGCTTAATGTATCTGCCGCTTTTGCATCGCTATAAAATTCATCGCTCAACATTGAGCTAGCATTTTTAGCTGCGATAATTTCTGGCGTTAGTAATCTGAATCCTTCTGCACCTTTAAATAGAGCTTTAAAGTGTCCAAGACCTTTAATTATGTAGCCAAAGAAGTTTGCAAGAACACCAGTAAGCATAATTACTGGACCGATAATTGCTGTAAATGCCCCACCGAATGCCATTACCTTCTTTATTGGATCTGGTAATTTTTGAGCAAAGTCAAGGATTCCACTAAGGACATTAATTAATTTAGTTCCTATATTTAGGAAATCTTCTCCTACGCCTGCAAGATCTGCTTTAAGTCCTTCTACTGCTCTACGGAATTTTCCTGCTGCTGATTCTGTTACTGCCGCCAACTCTCGGCCAGCTACTTGCTCTAGCTCTGCTACGCTGGCGCCCATTAAATCTAAAACTTGTAATGTCTGGCTGCCTTCTCTGCCTAGGTTATTTAGTAAAGCGCTGATTCTTGCAAACTGAAACTTACCGAACATTTGTTCGATTGCTTGTGCTTTTGAAAGAGGATCAAGTTGATCTAATGCTGATTGTAAATCTAAAAGTAATGAGGTTGTATCTCCTGCATTTGCTTTTACCATGCCAAGAATATCTATTCCAAAATCTTTCATTAAGCCAACGGTTTGTTTTGTTGGGTTAATTAAAGAAGCTAATCCAGACTTAATAGCGTTAGCTGCTTCTGAAGCATTGATTCCGCCTTCTCGCATTGCTGTTAAATAAAGAGCAAGATCTTGTATGTCTCCACCAAGGCTTCTTACAACTGGACCTGCTTTTGGAATTGCAGTTACCAAATCATTTAGCGTTGTTGATGTTTGGTTTTCTACTGCGTTTAAAAAGTTAATTGATTGAGAAAGTTCTTCTGTATTTTGTTTAAATGCTGTTTGAATAGCAAGAGTTGCCTTCATGGCCTCTTGTCTATCTACTTCACCAAGAACTGCTAATCTTGTAGTTTCTGAAATTGAAGATAAAAGTTCATCGCCTGTTTTTCCAGTAGCAGCGATATCAGCAGCAAGAGCAATTGTTTCTGAGAAATTAACTCCCATTGCAGAAGATAGCTCTTTTGCAGTGGCGGCGACTTCATCTCTAATTCTAGATAGCTCTTGTGCAGACGTTCCAGCAACATCTCCATAAACCTTTGTTAAACGAGTTAATTCTTGATCTGCTGTTTTAAATGCATCTGCTGCTGCTTTGCCAAATGCGGCTAGAGGTAGAGTTAATCCTACAGTTAACTGACGACCTGCCCACTGTGTATTTTTACCCCAGTTGATAAGTTGTACTCCGCCGTCTTGAATAACCTTATTCATTATCTGAAGCTCTTGCCTCAATAATGCTGACTTATTCTTTGTTATATCTAGTCCACGTGGAATATGCACGTTATACTGCATCAACCCCTGGGCATTTTTACCTAGGGGTTGAAGTACAGCATTTTGTAATTGAACTTGCTGCTTAGCAAGATCTCTAATTAATCCGCCGCTTGTTCTGCTATGCTCTTGATATACTCTAAAGTAATCTCTTAGTTTAAGTCTGCCACTGTCAAGGTTACGGCCAAACTTCTCTACATCTGATGTTAGGCTGACGAAATGTGAAGAGAACTGACCAGTCTTGAGCATTGTCTGGTTAAACATTGCATTGGTGGCATCAATCTGCCCTGCCAACGCTCTATTTGCACCAGCAAACTCTTGCTGTAATTTAAATAGGCTGCTTGTAACTCGTTGCACATCGGCAATGAGATTTGAAAAATCCGAATTTGCAACTATACTAGTTACAATTTTTTCGTCAGCCATTTATCTTACTATTTACTCCTTAGAGTATCCAAGTCCTAATCCGATTCCGAATCCCTGCTCTGATGCGATTTGGCCTTGTAGAGAGACCACATCATCAGTGTTGGCATTAATTCCTAATGCCCGCAGTCGTATATCTTCAAAGGTTGGACCTTTGTTTTCTTGTTCATCTCTTAGGTCTACTCCTTGTAGAGATGCCAAGAATATTCTTTCCCGCCTCTCTTTTTCTTGCATCGATTCTATCGTTTGCAATGCTTCTGGTAATGAGAGGCTTTCTTCTAGCTCCTGGTAATTCTTCCAAGCTCCTAAAAGAAATACTCGCCTAACTAATGCGGCTAAGTCTAATTCTGACCAGCCAGAACCGCCGCCGCTATTAGATTTGGGTCGTCTAGTTTAATTCCTCCGCATACTTCAAGAATTCTGTTAATTGTTGGAACGTCTAAAGCTTCCTCTAGTTTTTCACGATCTTTTACTAGATCTGGAAGTTGTGCTTCCAAAGCAATTGCACATGCATCAATAAGTACACTTAATGATTGATCTTCTGTCGTGGCCTCTTGTGCCTTATTCATTGCTGCCATAAATTTACGCAGCTGTTTAATTGATAGTGGCTTCAATTGTACGGTTGAGCCATCTTGTAATTTAATTTCTTCTACGTCGTATACTGTAGTAGCCAATTTATCCTCCTATGGATAGTTATAAACATTATAACAAATACATTTTATTAATACAAGCACAAAACCCCCATATTTTATGGGGGTTTTGCTGATAGCCTAAATTAATTAAGCCAATACTCGGTCAATAATCTTACCGTACTCCGCACCGACGTAGTTAGCGTCTGGAAGAAGACGGAAGGTTACTGGGAACGTGGTTGGGGTATTACGGGCTAGTGTGAACTGGCTCTGTTGAACAGAAAGAACACGACGAGCATAATACACACGCTCTGTAGTTGCGCTTACTTCGCTTGAGTTTGACTTTGCGAATGTTGGAGCTTGTCCAACTGCAAATAGCTGACGCTCTGTTGGAGCAACGCCAAGCGCACCTGCCTCAAGAACAAGAGTCAAATCTTCATCTGCTGCTGATGTTGCACCCTTTGTTGGGTAATTATCAGTTGATGCTGAACCACTCTTTGTGAGAGTTGATGTACCCTGACCAAATACTGTTAGAACGTTCTGCAAAGTTCCTTCTGTCATTTCAGTCATAATCATGACCTGCATAGCAGACTTGAAAAGCTTTGCGGCGTCTAGCAACTGGTCTACAGTTACATCTTCGTATGTTGGGTTATAAGTGATCTGAAGACCATTATTAGTAAAACCAACGTTACGAACTGATGCTGCTGCGTTTAGAGTTGTTGCTGCGGCTGTACGAGCAGTCAACGTAATGGTACCGCCATCAAGAAGATTTTCGGTATACGTTGGGTCTGTCGAATCCTTCACAGAAATGTAAACTGGAGCTGCACCGACGATGATGTTTTTAGCATTATTAAATGCCATCTTTTCTACCTCCTAATTTTTAAAAATTAAATTGTTAGGCTGGCTAGGCCCTTTCCTCTTTCCTCTATGTCCAATTTTAGGCCATAAAGGGTCATAAGGCAAACCTAACTAAATATATCTACCAGAGGTGTTTGTTATGCGAGAGTATTTGATCTCAAGAATAATATCTGCCGAATAGAAGCCCTGAAGCTCTTCTGAAGGCTCTGTAGGGGACATATCGTCCACATATATGCTATGAAATTTAAACTTGTCTGAATTAAATCCTGATGACAAATTTACGTCTCTTGCCGATTCGTCCATGCGACGGAACTCGTCAATCATAAAGTTCCTAATCTCATTTATCTTAGAGACGTCTGTTGAATATACGGTAAATAGGATTTGCTCATTACAGATAAGCCATAGAGTGTCATATGAGACTCCAATCTTATCGTAGACTATATGATCCTTCCCGCTCAAAAATTGATTCATGTCTGGAATCTGCTGTACAGGAATAATGGGGACTAAAGTCTCTCCTATATTGTCACTATAATAATCATCTACATCAAATATCTCTGCCGCCTGCAACTTGGTCCAGATATATTTACGAAGTTCAAGCATTGCGTCTAATTTATAATTTACGGTCATAGGGCTGCTCCAAAGGCGGCAGTTAATGCTGCGTCTGCCTGAATTGATATTGTATTAGGATTAAAAGAATATTTAACTGTTTTAATATCGGCGGGAACCCTTAAGGCCCTACTCATTGATCTATTAAATAATTGTTGGAATCCAGAACGCTTAATAGAAAGATTAACTAGATTAGATTTAAAGAATTTAGAATATGTCATCATAAAGGAATTCTTTACACCCTTTCCTCCAGGCCTCTGGACCGTCACAGAGGCACCTTCTGGCATGAACACGGTATAACCATTGGTCTCAAATACAAGGCGCTTAGAATGGCGTGGAGCAATTTTAAGGGGCATTCCAGCTTCCATCACAGAAGCCTTGCTAACAAATACATGCCTACGATTACCTTCGGCGGAAGCAAAAGTCTTAGATGGCAGAAATTCATAGGTCATAGAAAACCCAAGTCCTGCTGAATTAAATTTATTTAATTTAAATAATCTAGAGCCTGCATTTCCTACCTGATCCCATTCGTAAACATGATGTAGGCTTTTAGGCTTTATTCTAGCCTGAGCATCTACATATTCTCCAAAATCTTTTTGTATTTGATTAAATATAACTTCATTAAATCTATTTTTAAATGCTATATTTGAGGTAAGCTTACTAATTACCTGTACATTGTAATACATATAGGCTGATACTTGTGCTACTAAAGATTCTTTCATTATGCCGCCGCCCTGCGGCTTGACCATTAAATTGCGGAGTCCGCTGGAGGCTTGAATTAGGGGAATGCTATAGTCCAATCTTCTGGTTCTCCGATCTCTTAATTACTGAGTTGTAAGCAATAACGTTTCCAAATGCATCTGTCAAAGGGGTGCTCCCAATTACTTCAAAAACAGTCGGAGTTTCTGTAGGGTAGTTTAATTCTTTCCAGATTATATTGTTTTTAGAATCCCTGACATTTGTTATCTTTTCTCTAAAGGTTAATCTTTCTGAGGTCCTTACCTGTAAAATTTCTTCGTTAGTATATTTTGTACCAAATGACTGTATGCTATTTGTGCGGGTAGAAGAAGAATTACTGATTACTCCTTTTGCCGAACAGTCTACGGTCTTATAATAAATCCATTCTTTTACAAGAGCCCCTGTATCTGCATCTTGAGTATCTACCTGTCGATATATGTCCATCTTCATAGACAAGATGGCATTGATAACCGATGACATTAGATCAAAGAGGCTTTATTTACAACAAAATCCGACAATAGTCGATCTGCGTAAGCATTGCCTGTCCCCGTAAATACTTCGCCGTTATATTCAATTTGCCAGTCAAAGGCTTGAATATTTTGTACATACTGATTCTTCCATGCAATATCTTTAGCAAAGAAATCTTTCATGAGTTCTATTGCCGCTAGGTCTACCTCATCTGGAACTTTTTTCCAGCCAAATTGTCCTTGAACTTCATACATTACACCATTTCTAAAAACACCCTCACCGTCATGAATTGTAGGAGGAATCATTCCATTTGCAATATACACTGTATTATCAAGCATATTGGCCCTATTAACTCTAACTCCAAAACCTGTTTCTGAGATTTGAATGCTGTAGCCCCAATTATTTACAACTGGAGTTACTGTGTTATCTACCATTAAAAGATCATTTAAATATAACTTATTTAAAACCTGTATTCTGTCTGGTAAAGTAAGAGTATCTGAATCGGAACCCATAACTCTAATTACATCTCTATAAAGATAAAATGCTTGTCCTGTGTATTCTTCTATACGCTTACGAGCATATCTTTCTGCTGCCGCCAATTCCCTATATGATTTATAATTTGGATCAGAAGGATCTGTACTAATTCCTAAGCACCCACAAGCTTGATATAAATCAGTATATGGAGTTACAACAAAAACGTCATGCTCATATGTTACAGGATTAGATTCTACATCGTATTCCCAAATAAGTCTCAGGGTAGCGTTTGAGGCTGTATACAAAAGTGGCATATATATAACGTATGTGCCAATGTTTGTCTCATCTCTTTCTGCTGTAAGAGTTGTAAGAAGTAGGCTTAGTCCAGGATCTTCTTCTTCTGGGATATCTGTAATATCATAAACTTTTACAGTAGGCAGAGCATCTGCATCTACCACATTACCTTTCCAAAAAACTTGATGGTAAACTGGTGAATTAGTATTTTTTAATATCTCTGCCATTTTGTTGGCTTAGCTGTAGAACTCCTGCACTTCTGCTGGAGTAGCCATAACAAAGCCTTCCTCCTTATCAAAAATTGCTTGGGCTGTATCTTTGTCCATAGCAACGAATGGGTGTTCCTTTGTAAAACGATGTCCATTGGTTTCATAGCTGAAATTTGGACGAACCATTTTTACAAGAACCATATCTTCTTTATTTACTGCTTTTGGTGCCGCCTTTGTTAATGTTTCATTCATTTCTTTTTCTTCTTCCTCTATGCCCTTGGCCTTCTGATAAATAGCCCAGGTTACGCCTTCTTCTGCGAGGGCAGCAATAATATCTTTTTTGCCGCTAGCTTCTTTAAGATCAACTGCAAAGTCTTCTGCAATCTGCTT
>VFQS010000533.1_pt1 | contig 41492 bp, 55 predicted proteins | sample 3512361 | NCBI WGS metagenome assembly VFQS01 (sample SAMN10412375, study PRJNA504923) | tailings metagenome | isolation source: Relicate 1 Philex TSF3 active mining | place: Philippines
GTTCAACGCCTCCAGCGCCTGCTCCAGAACTTCCTTGTCAACTGTGATCTTCATGATTCGTACCTTTCGTTGTAGGCCTTGCGGGCCTGGGCTAGTGCGTCGCTGCGGAGCTTTTGAAATGCGTCGCTGCGGCGGTCGCCTCCAGCCGTTACGGCCGGGGCGTCGATGTCGTTGAGGGTCTCAAGCGTTGTGAAGCGCAGGCCGCAGGCCTTGCACTCGTAGCGACGGCGTGAGCCGCCCGTGTCGCGCTCGCGCACCTCAAGGCAGTGCACCCGCGTTTGGCAGTTGTAGCAGCGCATATCAGTGCTCCTCCGGGCCGAAGGTGAACCACTCATAGATCTCGTCCATGATGGCCTGCTGGATGGCCTCGCGCACCTGCGTGACCGTCGGGTTTTCGTTGTACTTGGTAGCGCGCGTCTGGCCAAGGATGATGCCGTTGGCGATGCACTGCTCAAGCAGGGGGATGATTTTGGGGGTCATAGTTGCTCCTGGTTGGTGGTTGATTAAAGGTTCTGTAGGGCGCGGAGCTCGGCCTCGCGCTCTTTGATGAGCTCGCGCTCGTCTTCCAGCTTGTCGTACTTTGCCTGGTACTTGGCGATCCGGTCTTTGTAGTACTTGATGCGGTCGGCGGCGCGGTCGTAGCGGCTCTTGGCCTCGCCACGCGCGATGCGGTCGCTCTGGTACTGACTGAGGAGGTGCTCTGGCTTGGCCTTGGACTGGGCCTCGCGTGCGAGCTCCAGACGGTTCTCCAGCTGGTCAAGGCGGTTGCCTAGGTGGTCAAGGCTCACCGTCAGGTCGAGGCGCCGCTCTGTGAGTTGGTCCAGACTTGGCGGCTTGGGCTGCCGGGCCGCAATCCTAGCCAGGCGTTCGCGTTCTATATCCGCACGGCGGCGCTCTCGCTCTTCGCGTCTCATTTCCATGACCTTCCGCCGCGAGCGCTCGTTCTCAAGCGCGATGAGAGACTTAACCGTCGTTCGGGGCTTAGGCACGTAGTTCGGATCGTTGAGCTTCGCAGCACGCGCGGCGGCTCGTTCCTCCTTGGCCTTGGCTTGCTCTTCGTTAAAAGAGAGGAGCTCGTCCACCAAACCTTCGCGGCAGACAAGAGGGGCCTCGGCGCTAAGCTCGGGATCGTTCGCAGCTCGTTGTGCAAGGCGGGCGTCAGCGGCCTCGCGCCTGCGCTTGCGGTAGTTGTTCTGCGTTACGCGGCGGCGCTCGCGCAGTGTGTCCTCTGTCGGGTACTGGCGTGGCGCTCTGCCATCTTCCGTCAGGCCGTGGTACGTGACGGCCCAAAGGTCGCCGGGCGGCGTAGGGATGTCGATCGACCAGCTTGGCAACTGCGTGCCGCCCATTAGGTCTCGGTACTCGCTGCGCAGTCGGCTGAGGCTGACGTGGATGGACGCGCGGCCGTAGTCTACAAGCGGGAAGTAGATCGTTTGGCCCGGCTCCATGCGCTGGACGCGCTGGGCGAAGGATAGGGGGTCGGTGGGTCTTGGCATACGGAAGTGCGGGTTGCTTGTTTCGGTTCGGTGAGTGTAACACACTTAGCACTTGAAAAGCGTAAATGATCCTTGCTTTTGTTGGGGTTGTTTACCTATGTTGGGGGCTATTTAGAGCTTAGAGAATGGGGTCTAGTCTCGGGCCACGCGTAGTTCTAAGTAAAACATAGTCTCTGCATTAGTAGGATAACCTCTACAAAAGCAAAGATCATTTACGCTTTTCAAGTGCTATGAGCTTTGTCTTTTGGGCGCGATTGGGCGGCGGATCGGGTATTCGGATAGTCGCGAGGATCAGTGGCTGCAGCCAGTGTGCGTAAGCAGGGAGGGTGGGCGGCGCGTCGGGTATTCGGCAGCTCGGTAAAATGTCATCATTGTTTGGACACATGGAGAAGGCCGATGGCCGGGACTACGAAGAAGAGATTGGATCTGGTGCGCATCAAGACAGAGCCGGAGCTCGTGCCTAAGATTGTCGAAATGGCTGAGAGCGGCAAGACGATGGCTCAGATCTGCTACGCAACGGGATTGAGCAAGACGGCTATCTATGCCTGGCAAGATTCCTCGCCGGAGCACGCCGAGCTCTTCGCACGCGCACGCGCCCGTGCTGCCCATGACCTGGTTGACGAGATGCGGGAGATCGCAGACAACGCAGACCCTGAGGAGATCCAGAAGGCCAAGCTCATGGTGCAGACGCGCCAATGGACCGCAGAGCGCTGGAATAAGAAGGACTATGGCCAAGCCAAGGCCGAGGTGGCCATCAGCATCAGCGGGCTGCATATCGAAGCTCTGAAGCGCCGCCATTCGGAGGAGGTCATTGACGTGGAGCCTAAGCCAGCGAGCCAGGTATCGGTAGCGCCCACGCAAGAAGAGCTTGACGCGCTGTGACCTGTGGATAACTGTACGCACGCGCATGCCGATGGGCCTTGGATCAACTTAACATAATGCCCGTTGTGTAAAGTCGCGCATCGTATGGTCGGATCGCAGGGCTGTGCATAACCTGTGCACGGAGGGGCGGGGTGTCGGGCAGGCGGACGCGCGGACCCCCACCCGGGGCCCGTCGGGACCCCCGGCCGCGGCTTTGCAAGGCCCCCCTACGCACACCCGAATCCCCGAGAAAAAAAAATTTTGGACTTTTGGAAAATCCGGCCCGCCCCCTACTCTGCGACAATCGGACTATCCAAAGGAACCACATGACAAAAAAGTCAAAGTCCCCAAAGGCCAAGCGCGAGCGGCCCGTTCCCGTCTCCAACGTGATGTGGGCCCCGCCGGTGTGTATCTTCGCGGTGGCCACCAAGGAAGCCCGCGACGCCGTACTGCGCCGGTACGACGTGCCGCCCGTAGACTGGGATAGCTTTCTCAAGCACCCCACGGATCCGGAGGCCCAAGACGCCGTTGCCGAGGTGCAGTACTACAACGGCGGCTCGCTCATCCTCGTTTGCTTTGGCCCGCACATGATGGAGCCGGAGAGCCTCGGGACAGAGGCCATACTGACGATCACGCATGAGGCGGTGCACATCTTTCAGCGGGTCTGTGAGTTCCTGGGCGAGGACGCCCCCGGCCGCGAGGTCGAGGCCTACGCCATTGAAAACATCACACGCAACCTCATTGACTCATTTATGGTCGTTAAATCCCAGTACCGCGCCATAAATGGGTCACAAACCGAGGTTTCATCAAATAGCGAGACTGTGATTCTGCAATGAGCACGAAACCGACAAACGAGTTTGACGACTTCCTTGAGCGCTACTACGACAGGCCGGATCTCTTTGTGCGCGAGGTGCTGGGGCAGACGCCCGAGCCGTGGCAGGATGAGGCTTTGGGCGCGATGGCCAAGGGAGAGCGCCGGATCTCCATTCGATCGGCCCACGGCGTGGGTAAATCAACCTTCGCCAGCTGGGCCTCGATCTGGTGGGCCACGACGCGCTACACGGTCAAGGTCGTCATCACAGCGCCAACCAGCAGCCAGCTCTACGACGCCCTGTTCGCCGAATTGAAGGCCCAAATGCGCAAGATGCCTGAGGGCCTGCTGGGACTGTTCGAGATCAAGCAAGACCGCATTGAGCTCAAGGCAGCGCCGACCGAGGTTTTCATCTCAGCCCGTACGAGCCGAGCCGAGCAGCCCGAGGCCATGCAAGGTGTGCACGCCGAGTACGTGCTGCTGATTGCCGACGAAGCATCAGGCGTGCCCGAGGCAGTGTTTGAGGCCGCTGTGGGCTCGATGTCTGGCCACAACGCGGTCACGCTGCTGCTGGGAAACCCGACGCAATCCTCGGGCCTGTTCTACGACACGCACAACCGCTTGAAGGACGAGTGGTGGACAAAGCGCGTCTCGGCCTTTGACGTGCCAAACCGCGTAAGCGCCGACTTCATCAAGGAAGTGGCGCAGACCTACGGCGAGAACAGCAACGCCTACCGCATCCGTGTGCTGGGCGAGTTCCCGCTGGCCGACGACGATTCGATCATCCCCATGAGCCTTTTGGAGGCCGCCAAGGTGCGCGACATCACGGTAAACCCCGCGGCCCTCGTGGTTTGGGGCCTTGACGTGGCGCGCTTCGGTTCGGACAGGACCGTACTGACCAAGCGCCGCGCGACCAAGGTGATCGAGCCGCAGAAGGTCAAGCGCAACCTTGACACCATGCAGGTGGTGGGCTTTGTGGTCAACGAGTGGAACGAGACCCTGCCGCAGCACCGGCCCACCGAAATCATGGTTGACTCGATTGGCCTGGGCGCCGGTGTGGCCGATCGGCTGCGCGAGATGGGCCTGCCCGCCAAGGACGTCAACGTCAGCGAGGCCCCCGCTTTTGGCGAGAAATACATGAACCTGCGGGCCGAATTGTGGTTCCGGGGCAAGGAGTGGCTGGAGAAGCGAAATTGCTCTTTGCAGGAGGCCGACAGCCGGCTAATCGATGAGCTGGCCATGGTTAAGTACAATTTCACATCAAACGGCAAGATCAAGGTCGAGTCCAAGGACGACATCAAGAAGCGCACGCGCGACAAGAGCAGTCCCGACTTGGCCGACTCGTTCCTGCTGACCTTTGCCGGAGAGCAGGGGGTGCAGGTCTCAGCTGCAGGCACGCACAAGCACACATGGAACAAGCCGCTGCGGCGCAACTTTGCGCGGCACACCTAAGAGGCCAAGATGGAAAAAGATTTCGACAGCACGCACGAGACTTACCTCACCGAGGAGGATGAGAACGCGGGCCCGTCCCCGGACGACAAGCTGCCCGAGGGCCTAGCCGAGGCCCTGGCTGCCGAAGTCACCGATGCCGTTCTGTACGTAGAGGAGGCCTTCTCCGACGTGCAGGCCGACATGACCGAGTTCTACAAGGGCGAGCTGCCGGGCATCCGCGAGGAAGACGCCGAGGACAACCGCTCGGACTTCGTGAGCCGCGATGTGCACGATGCCGTCGCCGCCTACATGCCCGACTTGATGCGCGTCTTCACCGGCCCCGAGCATGTGCTGGAGTTCCGCCCCAACGGCCAGGCCGACGAGGCCTACGTCGAGGTGGCCACCGCGGCCGTGCGCAACATCTTTGAAAACGAAAACGACGCCTGGGGCATCATCCACGGCGGCCTCAAGGACGGCCTGATCCGCAAGTACGGCGTGGCCACCTGGTACTTTGAAGAGCAAGACACTAGCTACGAAAAAGAGTACACCGGGCTGGACATGGACGCCATGACTGTGCTATTGAACGAGCCAGACATCGAGGTCGTCGAGATGGAAAAATACGACTCGGAAGACCCCGAGCTCGTGCCCGAGACCTACGACCTGACGCTGCTGCACAAGCGCAGCGTGAAAAAGTACGTGGTGGACCTGGTGCCGCCCGAGGAATTGCTGATTGCCCGCTCGGCCCGCAAGGCCGACGGCAAGCGCTTCATTGGCCGCCGCCGCTCCATGCCGATCAACGAGCTGGTGGCCATGGGCTACGACGAGGAAGAGCTCAAAGAGTTCGCCGGCGCCGGTGGCGACTCGCAGCTCAAGACCAACGCACTGACCTACGAGCGCAACCCCGAGGGCACGAACGTGGGCCCCGAGCGACAAGACGAGGGCGGCAAAGAGGTGCTCTACGTCGAGGGCTTCATGGAGTGGCTGATCGACGGCCGTATGCAGCTCATCAAGGCCTGCATGCTGGGCAATGCCTACAAGGTCAAGAGCTGGGAGCAGGTGGAGGCCATCAACTTGGCCGTTTGGACGCCTGACCCCGAGCCACATACCCCGATCGGCGAGGCCCTGTCCGAGAAGTCTGCCGACTTCCAGAAGGTCAACACTGAAATCTGGCGCGGCGTCCTTGACTCCCTGCAGGAGTCCTTGGTGCCCCGCACCGAAGTGGTGGAAGGCCAGGTCAACCTCGACGACGCCATGAGCAACGAGCTGGGCGCCTTGGTGCGCGTTCGCCAGCCCGGCATGGTGCGCCCGATCTCCCAGCCGTTTGTCGGCCAGGCGGCCCTGCCCCTGCTGTCCGTCATCGACCAAAAGCGCGAGGAGCGCGTGGGCGCCTTCCGTGCCGCTGACGGCCTGTCGGCTGAGGCTATGCAGTCCTCGACCAAGATGGCTGTCGCCGCAACGATCACGGGCAGCAAGGCCCAAAAAGAGCTCATGGCCCGCAACTTCGCGGCCAACTTCTTGAAGCCGATCTTCCGCGGCCTGCTGCGCCTGTTCGTCGAAAACCAAGACAAGGCCAAGACACTGCGTATCGCAGGCAACTGGGTGCCCGTGGATCCGCGCGGCTGGAACGCCGAGCTGGACATGGACGTCAACGTGGCCGACGCCATGATGCCTGTCGAGGAGCGCCTGCAAAAGCTGGGCGCGGTGGTGCAAAAGCAAGAGAGCATCTTGCAAACCCTCGGCCCCGTCAACCCTCTGGTCACGATGGCCCAGTACGCCACGGCCCTGCAGGATCTGACGCGCCTTGCTGGCTTCCGCAAGGCCGACCGCTACTTCAAGCAGGTCGACCCCAACTGGGCGCCCCCGGCCAAAGAGCCGCAGCCCGACGCCGCCATGGTTTTGGCCAACGCGCAGGTTAAGTCTTTGGAGCTGAACGACAACCTCAAACTTGAGGAATCGAGCGCCAAGCTCAACCACGAGCGCGAGAAGATGAAGCTCGACGACGACTTCCGCCGCGACCAGCTGGCGCAAGAGGGTCTCCTCAAGCAGGCCGAGATCGAGCAAAAATACGGCGCGGATCTGACGGCCAAGCGCCTGCAGATCGAGGCCGAAGTGAACAAGCACCGAGACGGCCTGGTGGCCGACGCGTTTAACACCGCGAACGCCCCGGCCCCCGCGCCTACAATGATGCAAGAGGGAGGGGCCAGCGATGCCATCAACGTATAACCCGTTTCTGATTAACGATCCCACCCGGCCTGTGGTCGGGTACGAGAACGGGATCGGAAACCCGAACGACTACGAGTATTTCGTCGACCCAACGACGCGCACCGTAAAACGCCGCGCAAAGCAAACGCTGGCGCAGGTAGCAGGGATTGAGGCGCCTACTTCGGGCGGCTCGTCTGAAAACGCGTTTGCGCCCGGTGCGACAAGCTCGTGGGGCGCATCAGGAAAAGGCACAGGCTCCGCTCCCGGGCAAGGGCCAAGCCTGGCCGCGCAGCAGGCAGCCCTGTCGGCCTACAACGTAGGCTCGAAAATGAACAACGTGCCTGGCTTGATCGGGCTGCTGGGCTACGGCGTCAAAGGTATTGCGGGCTCCGCCCTCGACAGCCAGATCGACGCCATCGGCGCCAACTACGGCCTGCTGGATACACCGAGCGGGATCAATCTGGGCAACGGCATGGTCACAGCCAACATTTCCGACCCGAACGGGAACGTCTACTCCGGCACCGTGAGCAACAACGACGCGATCCAGGCCCAAAACGTGGCCAACTTCGGCATCAGCGGCTTCGACACCAGTCTGGGCGGCTACACCGGCATGTCAGAAAGCAACAGCAACGCCGGCACAAGCGGCTCTCCTTTGGGCGGAGACGCTTGGGGTGGCGGTGGATTCTCCTCCGACAGCTCCGGCATCGGGGGCGGCTACTCCGACGGCTCAGACGGCGGATATTGGTAAGCCCCACAAACCTTTTCTCAACAACCGGAACCTCGTCAAATGACAATTCCATCAGAAACACTCAGTCGCGAAGAAAAAGTGGCACGCTCTGAAGAGGCCAAGCGCCTCATGGAGCACCCCCTCTTGCGCGAAGCCTTTGCAAACCTGCGCCTCAACTACTTCGAGGCCTGGTGCGGCGTCACGTCGGACAAAGTAAACGACCGAGACGCGATTTTTCACGCAGCCCGTGTGCTGGCCGATGTGGAGTCTCACCTCCGCGTCGTGATCTCACAAGGGAGGCTTGAAAAGGCCCACATCGACAAGATGAAGGCCAAGGCTTCGTAACCACTTTTTCACTCTGAGGTACACTCATGTCAAACACCAGCACCGCAGCAGCGACTGGCACCAGCGTCTCTGGCGCTATCCCTGCCTTTGAATCCATCCTGTCTGGTGAAAACCAGGACACGCAGGAGCAGAGCAAGGCGCAACCTGTCGAGGACAACGAAGACGAGGAAATCGTCGACGAAGTTCAAGACGAAAATGCCGACGACCAAGACGAAGGCGAGCAAGACGAGGCCCACGAGGCCGAGGACGAGCCCGCAGACGACGAGGACGAAGGCGAGTCTGAGGTGGACGAGGAGTCCGATCTTGAGGACGACGGCGAGACAGCCTACACCATCAAAGTCGATGGCCAAGAGGTTGAGGTCACGCTGGCCGAGCTCAAGAAAGGCTATTCGCGAACAGCGGATTACACGCGCAAGACACAAGAAGCGTCGGCCATGCGCAAAGCTGCAGAGGCCGAAGCAGTTGAGTCTCGCGCACTGCGCGAACAGTATGCGCAGCGCTTAGAGCAGATCGATGCGATCTTGCAAGAGGCCGACGGCGGGGCAGTCGATTGGGACCGTCTCCGTGCAGAAGACCCGATTGAGTTCGCTGCCCAGTGGGCAGAGCACCAACGCCGGGGCGAGGTCAAAAAGCAAGTTCAATTCGAGCAGCAACGAGTGCAGCAGCTGCGAGCAGCCGAACAGCATCGTGCCCTGACGGCACAGCTGGAGGTGGCCCGCCAAAAGCTCGTCGAGTCCATTCCGGAATGGAAAGACGAAGCCAAGGCAAAGGCCGAGCGAGCAGCGATGAAAGAGTACGGCAAGAAGATCGGGTTTACCGACGACGAGCTGGGCCAGGTGGCAGACCACCGCGCTGTAGTTCTTCTCCGCAAGGCGATGAAGTACGACGCAATGGTGGCAAAACGCGGCGAGATCAAACCCGCAGCGAAGCCAGCAGCCAAGCCGATGAAGCCGGGCTCTGCTGCCTCGACGAAGGCCTCTAAGAGCAGCGACCTGACACGCGCAAAACAGCGTCTGGCGAAGTCCGGGACAACCCGAGACGCCGCCGAATTGTTCAAGTTCTTGATCTAAGTGATCCTGGAGAGAAAAAATGGCAAAAGTAACCAATGCCTTCGAGACCCGCGATGCCAAAGGCAACCGCGAAGATTTGGCCGATGCAATCTACAACATCGACCCCTTTGACACGCCCTTCCTGAACACCGTCGGCCGCCGCAATGTGTCCAACGTGCAGTTCGACTGGCAAACTGAAGAGCTGCCCGGTGCAGACAGCGGCAACGCCCAGCCTGAAGGCTTCGAGTTGGCCCGCACTGCTGGCCAGCCCACCGTTCGCCGTCGCAACGTGGCTCAGATCAGCAAGCGTGACGCAACCGTCACTGGCTCGCAAGAGAAAGCCAACGCCGCTGGTAAGTCCAGCGAGATGGCCCACCAGATGGCCCTGAAGTCCAAAGTGCTGAAGAACGACATGGAAAAAATCGCCCTGTCCGACCAAGCTCTGGACGACGGTACCGACGACGGTATCCGCCGCACCCGTGGCCTGGGCCACTGGCTGCAGACCAACATCAGCCGTGGCGCTGGTGGTGCCAACGCCGTCAGCGAAACCGCTGCCGTGACCGCTGGTACCCAACGCGCTCTGACTGAAGGCCTGGTGCGCACCACGATGCAAAAGTGCTTCGACAACGGCGCCACCCCCTCCATCCTGTTCACTGGCTCTGTGAACAAGCTGGCAGTGGACGGCTTTGTTGGCCGCACCAACACCCGCCACAACGTCGACCCGACCAAGGCCGTCCAGGGCATCTCCCTGTACGCCTCTGACTTCGGCGACCTGAAGGTTGTGCTGGATCGTTGGCTGCCCCAAGACCGCGTTGTGTTGCTCGACCCCGAGTACGCTCGCATCGCCTTCTACCGTGGCTTCCAGCAGAAACCGCTGGGCACCATCGGTGACGCCGAAACCCGCATGATCCTCGCCGAGTGGGGCGTGCAGGTGGACAACGAGAAGGCCCACGGCGCTGTGTTCGACCTGTTCGACACCAACGCCGAGTACGGTCTGTAATCGCAGACGCGTAAAATCGGGGGACTGGGGAAACCTAGTCCCCCTTTTTCAATTCTGAGGACCAATGGCTGTCTCACTCCTAGATCACCGCGGCTCTGTCATCAAGACGATCCACACCGACGCGCATGACCCCGACCGCATGGTCGAGGTGACGCATCAAGACCTGGATCCTTTGCTTGAGCAAGTGCGCAAGGACCGCGAGACGCATGTGCAGAGCAAGGACATGAAGCTGGCCGCATGGATCCCGATGGAGGTCGTCGAGCGCATGATGCGCGACGGCTCGTTCAACGATCCAGAGGCCATCAAGCGCTGGGCCAACGATCCGCAGAATGAGTGCTTCCGAGTCTGGAAAGGCCGCCTGTAATGGACAACTACACCGAGCTGCAAGACGCCATCGCTGATTGGTTAAATCGGGTGGGTTCCCCCGAGCTGGCCGAGCGCGCGCCCGACTTCATCAAGATGGCCGAGGCGCGCTTCAACCGCAAGCTGCGCGTGCGTCAAAACGAGAAGCGGGCCACCGCTATCCTCGACGCCGGCTTCATCACTTTGCCCTCTGATTGGCTCGAAGCCAAGGCCATCCGCTTGGTGGTCAACGGCAAGCCCGTGCAGCTGTCTCTCGGCACCTCTGAGGAGCTCGACCAGGCACGCCGCGATGCCTCGACCGTGGGCTCGACGTCTCCGTACCTGTACCGCTTCGTCGGCAACCAGATCGAGGTGGCGCCCTATGTTTCGGGCGAGGCCACGATGGAGTTGGAGTACTTCTACAAGATCCCAGCCCTGGCCACGAACGACACAAACTGGCTGCTGACCGACTGGCCAGACCTGTACCTGTACGGCGCCCTGCAGCACTCCGCGCCCTACCTGCGCGACGATGCACGGCTGCAAACTTGGGCGGGCATTTACAATACGCTGTGGACCGAGCTGACGGAGGCCGATGATAAGGCCAAGCACAGCGGGTCTCTTCTCAAAACCCGAACCCGTCGACGGAGCTGAAAATGTCCTTCACCAACTACCTTGAAAACGCCGTGATGGATCACGTCTTCGGCGCTGGCACCTTCTCCAAGCCCGCGGGCCGCTACGTGGCCCTGTTCACTGCAGCCCCCGGCGAAGCTGGCGGCGGCACAGAGGTGAGCGCCCTTGGCTACGCCCGCCAGTCCGCGGCCTTCACGGTCTCCGGCACAGCGCCTACCGCTGCGGAAAACACTTCAGCCGTCGAGTTCCCGACAGCCCTGGCAAGCTGGGGCACCGTGACGCACGCCGCAGTATTCGACGCAATCACGGGCGGCAACATGCTGGCCTACGCAGCGCTGGCCGAGGCCAAGCCTATCAGCACGGGTGACGTCTTCCGCTTCCCCGCAGGCAACCTCGACTTCACTTTGGAGTGATCTAGGTGGCGGGGCGCGCTTACGGCACTGCGCCGTACGGCACCTCGCTGTACGGCGTCACAAACTATGTGGACGGGCTTGCCTCGTCCGCTACCGTTTCCGGGGCCACGGCCATCGAGTCTTCGGCTCTGCATGGGCAGGCAGCCGCAGCGTCAACTTCGGACGCAAGCGCAGCCGGCCAGCGGGTTCACCAAGGGGCCGCAGAGGCCTCTAGCGCGTCTGCATCCTCTGCGGCCGGGCAACGCGTAGCGCCGGCCCAAGCAAGCGCAGCAAGCAGCACTGCCGCCAGCGCCAGCGGGCAGCGAGTCCGCGAGGCCGCAGCAACCGCAACAAGTGCAACGACTGGATCGGCTGTCGGTGTCTTCGTGGTGACGGCGGGCCCGATTTCGGAGCCAACGACCAGTGGCGCAAGCGCAGCCGGCCAGCGCGTACACCAGAGCGGCGCGCAGAGCCAAACCGCCTCGGGTGCTATCATCCAGGCTGAGAGGATTTTCCAAGCCAGAGCGCAGGCCAATCAACTGAGCGGCGACGCTGCGGCTGGCGCGACGCGCGGCGTTTTGTTGGCCTTTCCGAGTACAGCGACGACCGGCTCGTCGGCCTCGGGGCGCATCTTGTGGGGCTACGAGACCCCAGCCGAAGATCCTTGGGCAGAAGTGCCCGACGAACCTAGTGCAGTTTGGGCCGACGTGCCTGACGAACCGAGTGCTGAATGGTCCGCCTTGCGGGCCTGATTGGAGCAGAAAATGGCCGATGCCTTTACAACGATCCTGAACCTCACGAAGCCGGAAGTCGGCGCGTCCACAGATACGTGGGGCACGAAGCTGAACGCCGACTTGGACCTGCTCGACAGCCTGTTTCAGGCCGGGCCCGCGCTTAAGCTGGCCAACGGCGGCACCGGCGCCACTACCGCGGCCGGCGCTCGCGCGGCACTGGGCCTTGCAATCGGTACTGATGTGCAAGCCTACGATGCGGACCTGACCACTCTCGGGGCCGGCGGGGCCGGGGCGCGCACCTTCTTGGGCCTTGTGATTGGTACTGATGTACAAGCCTACGATGCTGACACTGCCAAGACCGATGTAGCGCAGTCCTTCACAGCCGCACAACGTGGCTCTGTATCTGCTCTGACTGATGGTGCAACGATTACCCCTGACTTTGCTGTCGCCAACAACTTCTCTGTCACCTTGGGTGGCAATCGTACCTTGGCAAACCCGTCTAACCTCACTGCTGGTCAGTCTGGTGTGATTGTGGTGACGCAAGACGGTACAGGCTCACGCACTTTGGCTTATGGCAGCTACTGGAAATTTGCAGGCGGTACTGCGCCGACCTTGACCACTACGGCTAATTCTGTTGACGTGATCGCCTATTACGTTGAAAGTTCCACTCGTATCGCTGCCCGTGTGGTGGGGGATGTGAAATGAGTGTAGTCAGCAACAACCTCCTTCTTGGTGGTGAAGGCTACACCATCAACAAGTCCCTGCGCCTGCGAAGCTCTGCGTCTGCAAACTTAAGACGTGTTCCATCTTCGTCTGGAAATGCTCAAAAATTTACGTTGTCTATTTGGAAGAAACTAGGGAGTGCTGGCGGATATTTGGCTGCTGCAAACCTTGACACTTTATATGCTCTCTTTAGTGAAATAGAGCTTACAACAGCAGGTGTTTTGAATCTGCGTAGCGGTACATTGGGTGTTAGCTATGCGTGGGCATTATCGAGTGTTCCTGTATTTAGAGACCCCTCTGCTTGGTACCATTTTGTGATTGACTATGACACTACACAAGCAACGGCGGCAGACCGTGTAAAAGTGTATGTGAACGGTCAGCAGATTGCTCTCACAGGCTCGTACCCTGCACAAAACTACTCTACTGCCTTCAACACGACCGCTCCTCAATACTTGCACACAGCAGACGGCTACTTGGCAGAACCTATTTTGGTTGACGGTCAAGCCCTGACTCCCTCCAGCTTCGGTCAGAACGATGCTGTCACTGGCGTGTGGAAGCCCAAGAAGTACACCGGCACCTACGGCACCAACGGCTTCTATCTGCCCTTCTCGGATGGTACGAGCACGACTACGCTGGGCTATGACAAGAGTGGTAACGGTAACAACTGGACTACGAACAATGTCTCGTTGACTGCTGGCAGCACGTATGACTGGATGACGGATACGCCGTCGAATAACTATGCGGTATTGAATCCGCTTGATCGCGGACTCGGTGTCTCGTCAATTACGGAAGGAAATCTAAAAGCAACTTATAGTGCTGCGGATAGTTTAGCGTTGTCATCGTTTGGGATGACGGCGGGGAAACATTATTGGGAAATTACTGGAGTAACCGTCACATCTGGCACAAATTTTACCGTGGGGGTGTCTCCGTCGCCCTATGCATCTGGAAGTTCACGCTTGTATGCGTCAAATGGACAATACTATAACGGTTCAGCATGGGCGGCTTATGGTGCGTCATACACTGCGAATGATGTTATCGGCGTAGCATTTGATGCAGATAACCAAACAATTGAATTTTTCAAGAACGGTGTCAGCCAAGGGCAAAAAACATCCATTGGGTTATCTGGAATACTGCTATTTGCACAAATCTACATGAACGTATCGGGTAATTCAGCCGCCTTCAACTTCGGCCAGCGCCCCTTCGCCTACACCCCTCCAACGGGCTTCAAAGCACTGAACACGCAGAACCTTCCTGAGCCTTCTATCAAGGCGGGGAATAAGCATTTTGATGTGTCGTTGTATACAGGCAACGGAAGCTCTGGTGGGCAGACCATTACCAACTCTGGCGCTATGCAGCCTGATTTTGTGTGGTTGAAAGCACGCAGTGCGGCAGGAGAGCATGCTCAGTTTGATTCGGTTCGTGGTGGAACAAAGTATCTTGTGTCAAACAACACCAATGCTGAACAGACAGGCGCAGGGATCACGTTCAATAGCAACGGATTCTCACTTGCTGGAGCGCAATACAACGACAACGCGATGACTGTCGCAGCATGGCAATGGAAAGCAGGCGGCACAGCAGTAAGCAACACCGCAGGCTCCATCACCTCTCAGGTGTCGGCTAATACGACTGCTGGGTTCTCTGTGGTGACTTATACGGGTACGGGTGTTGCAGGAACCATCGGCCATGGGCTGGGTGTGGCTCCGAAGATGATTATTGTCAAGGAGCGCAGCACATCCGGAGATTGGGATACTTATCATTCCACACTGGGCGCTGGTAACTATGTCTTGCTTAATACCTCTGGAGCCTCTGCCGCAAGCTCTACGAAGTGGAATAACACATCCCCCACGTCCTCGGTGTTTTCAGTTGGATTGGATACGACCACAAACATGGTCGGCGTGACCTACGTAGCCTATGTGTTCTCAGAAGTTTCAGGGTATTCAAAAATTGCAAGCTATACAGGGAACGGGTCATCTGATGGCCCCTTCGTGTACTGCAATTTCCGGCCAGCTTATGTTCTTGTGAAAAACACAACATCTGGTTCTGGCTATGACTGGGAGGCTTATGATAACAGGCGACTTGGCTATAACCTAACGAACCAGGTGTTATACCCTGATCTCTCAAACGCAGAAGCAACGCCTGGCGCGGCTGGGCTTGATCTGCTGTCAAATGGCTTCAAAGTTCGTTTTGCAAATGGCAATAACAACCCAAATGGAGCAACGATGGTTTACATGGCCTTCGCCGAAAACCCCTTCAAATACTCTAACGCACGCTGAGGACAAATCATGTTTCTTCTAAACGGAAAACCCCTCGCCATCGACACCGCATTCACTACGGACGATGGCACTCAATTCCCACAGAACTGGCTCCGTCTTGCCTCGGCAGAGGACAAAGTGGCTATCGGCATCACTGAAGTGGCTGATCCTGTTCGAGCCGATGATCGGTTCTACTGGAATGGTGACTTGAACAACCCCAAGGACATCGTGCAGGTTAAAGCCATGCTGGTGTCTCAGGTCAAGGCCACGGCAGGCTCTTTGCTGGCAGCTACCGACTGGAAAGTCGTCCGCGCTGCTGAAGGCGTAAAGCCCGTGGACGCTGGCACCCTGGCCGAGCGTGCAGCCATCCGCGCAGCATCCAACGACAACGAAGCAAACATCGCCGCTTGCACCTATGTGGATCAGTTGGCTGCGTTGCAAATGTCCTGGCCGAGCGAGGAAATCACGGCCACACCGCCAATAGAAACCGCGATCCTCTGACACAGAGAGCAGTTCCATGACACCAGAGCACCAAGCAACATTCGACGCCACGATGGCCGCAGCCGGCAGTAAGGCAACATACACCGGGGCCGGGGCCAGCGTAATGGGCTGGGTCCTGTCATCCGAGTTCGGCGTGCTGATCGGCTTGCTGCTTGGCCTTGGAGGCTTCGTGGTCAACTGGTACTACAAGCACAAAGAAGACAAGCGCCAGCAGGTCGAGCACGAGCGCCGCATGGGGCTGTATGAGTGACCCGGCGGTCTCCCGCACCAAAGTAACAGCGCTGGTCCTCAGCGCTTTTGCTCTTGTGGGCCTTGCGCTCAGCGAGGGCTACACAAACCAGGCCGTGCAGCCGCTGCCCGGAGACAAATGGACCTACGGCTTCGGCACAACCGAGGGCGTCAAGCAGGGCGACACAATCGCCCCGCCGCAGGCCCTAGCCCGCAAGCTGGCCGACGTCCAAAAGTTCGAGGGCGCCGTCAAAAAGTGCGTGGCCGTGCCGCTGCACCAGCACGAGTACGACGCCTACGTGAGCCTGGCCTACAACATCGGGCCCGAGGCCTTTTGTGGCTCAACCTTGGTGCGCAAGTTAAACTCGCAGGACTACGCCGGTGCCTGCGCTGAGATCCTGCGCTGGGACCGATTCAAGGGCCAGCCGGTGCGCGGGCTCACGCTGCGCCGCCAACGGGAGAACGCGCAATGCCTTGGATTAGACTGACCCTCGCCACAGCCGTTGCTCTGTTTCTTGCGGGTACGCATTGGAAGCTGTACGTCGCGGGGCAAAACAGCGTGCGCGCGCAGTACCAAGCCGCCGCGCTAAAGGCCGAGCAAGCCGCGCGGGAGCAAGAGCAAGCCCTAAGCAAAGCCAAACAGAAAGCCGAGGCCGCCTATGTCAACGAAAAACGCAAAGCCGCTGCTGCCGCTGCTAGTGCTGACCGCGCTCTTGATGGGCTGCGCGTCGCCCTTGCCGAGCGTGAGGCCGCCGCAGATCCCGCCACCTGCACCCGAATTGATGCAGGAGTTGGACTTGAGCGAGAGCTACTCGGGTCTTGTGCGGCAGCTCTTGTTGGACTGGCAAAAGAAGCTGACCGACTGGAAGCGCTCGTCGTAGGCCTGCAGGGCTACGTGCGCAACGTCTGCACCAAGGAATAACACATGCCAACCTTCATCAAGCAGCAGCTGCCGGCCCCGGTAGCGCCCAACCTCCCAACGCCCGGCGGCTCCTATAGCTCGCTCATCGCGAGCCAGCACAATGGCGTACTGCGCACGTTCTTCAATGCGGTGGCCAACGCGCTGCGTGCCCTCACAGGCGACGCAGGCGCGCAGTACCTTGACGCCCCGAACGGCCTGTTTTTCAACACGAGCAGCCACAGCCCGGCCGCCGTCAATACCGGCTACCCGATCCCCTTCGGGATGACGTACCTAGGGCACCACGTCTCTATTCAAAGCGCCAGCCGCGTTACGGTCGACGTGCCCGGCATCTACAACTTCTCGTACACCGGGCAGCTGACGAGCACAAACTCCAGCGCCAAAGAGGTGGCCCTGTGGCTGCGCCGCAACGGCCAAAACATCGCCTACTCGACGCACTTCTACACAATCTCCGGCTCCGGCACCAAGGCCGAGATGAATTGGCTCTTTGAGATCGACATGCAGGCCGGCGACTATATCGAGCTGGTATGGGCCTCGACGGACCTAAACGTGACCCTGACCGCCACAGCGCCCAGCGCCGTGCACCCCGGCGGCTCGTCCAGCGTGCTGTCGGTTGACTACGCGGGCCCGCTGCCCGATCCGCTGCCAACCCTGCCGACCCCTTAAAATAGGGGCTCTGGCCACCGCTACAGGATCAAGACATGCCCACCGATCAGTTCATCACACTCAAGCCGCAGCCCGGCGCATGGCGCAACGGCACGCGCTTCGAGGCCAAGGGCCGGTGGTACGACGTCAACTTGGTGCGCTGGAGGGACGGGCAGCTGCAGCCTATTGGGGGCTGGCAGCGCGTAACTTCTGCCCCTATGGCCGCCCCAGCACGCGGAGGCCTGGCGTGGCGCACGGACGTCAACACGCGCTGGCTGGCCCTGGGGCATGCCTACGGCTTGGAGGTGCACACTGTCGATGGCTCTACTGAAATCTCCCCCACGGGCCTAGTTGACGGCCGGGTGACTAGCCTTTTTGGCTTGGGCTTCGGCGCCGGCCAGTACGGCATGGAGGCCTACGGCACTGAGCGCTCGGCGTCGGGCCTGGTGTTCGAGGCCACCACTTGGTCCCTCGATAACTTCGGCAGCTATTTGTTGGCGGTGTCAACCTCCGACGGCCGCCTAGTCCAGTGGGCCCCGCCCGCGACATCGACGGATCCTATCGACCCGGCGACATTTGTGTCGGGCGCCCCCATTGACAACACAGCCGTTTTGGTGACAGCGGAGCGCCACGTCGTCCTGCTGGGCGCCGGTGGGGACCCCCGACGCATCGAATGGGCCGACCGCGAGACCCTGACCGTTTGGGATCCTCTGGCCACGAACACAGCCGGCGGCTGGGATTTGGCCACCCCGGGCAAGATCTTGCGCGGGCTGCGCTTCCGCGGGGAGAACCTGATCTTTACCGATGTCGACGTGCACTCCATGACCTACGTGGGCGCGCCCTATGTGTACGGCTTCCAGAAGATCGGCAGCGCCAACGGGCTGCTGGGCACCAACGCCGCGGTGGCCTTGAGCGACCGCGTTGTGTGGATGGGCATCAACGGCTTTTGGACCTACGACGGCGCCGTGCGGCAGATCCCTAGCGAAGTCAGCGGCTACGTCTTCAGCGACATCAACGTGCTGCAGGGCGCCAAAGTCTACGCCGGGCACAACAACCAGTTCGGTGAGGTGTGGTGGTTTTACCCGAGCAAGAACAGCACGGAAAACGACCGATACGTGATTTGGAACTACATCGAGGGCTGGTGGTCCTACGGGCAGCTGGCCCGCACGACTTGGGTGGATAAGGAAGTCTGGCCCTACGCCATGGCCACAAGCCCCGACGGGCACGTCTATCAGCACGAGCAGGGCTACACCGACAACGGGGCAACCCGCGTCGGCCAGGTCTACGCCGAGACGGGAAGCGTGCAGCTGGGCAACGGCGAGCGCTTCGTCGAGGTGCACGGCTTGATCCCGGACGGCTGCCCCAACGTGCCCAGCTGCACGCGGGCCTACTTTAAGCTGCGCCGCACGCCGATGGATCCGACCACGATCACCAAGGGCCCGTACACTTTCGGCAGCTACGACGGCTACACACCGGCGCGCTTTTCTGGCCGCCAAGTCGAGATGCGAATCGAGGCCACGCAGGACGCCATGTTCAAGCTGGGCGAGATGCGCGCGGCCACGCGAGAGGGCAGCGGCCGATGATACAGGACTGGCTACCCGACTGGGTACGCTGTGAGCCGTATATCGCCGCGGCGTTAGAATACGCAGAAGGTACCCACAGCCTCGAAGATGTGTTTTTAAGCGTCGTCACGGGGCAGCGGCAGTTCTGGCCAGGGGAGCGCAGCGCCATCGTCACTGAGGTGCAGGAGTTCCCGCAAAAGAAAGTTTTGCACTTCTTTGTGGCCGGAGGCGAGCTCGACGAGCTCAACCGCATGCAGCAAGCCGTAGAGGCGTGGGCGCGAGAGCAAGGATGCACACGCATCACTCTGGCGGGGCGGCGTGGGTGGCTCCGGTCATTCCTCCGCGATGAAGGCTACAAGCCAAAATGGACAGTGATGTCCAAGGAGCTATGACACATGAGCAAGAGCAGCACCAAAAGCGAGAGCACACAGATGGATCCAGACTTCAGGGCCGCGAGCCTTGATTTGCTGGCACGCGGCCGCGCGGTAGCCGACCAGCCCTACCAGGGCTACACCGGCCAAACGGTAGCCGGCTTCTCGCCGACGCAAACGCAGGGATACGAGGCCGCCAAGAGGTTCGCTACGGGTAACGTGGGCGCAGAATCGCTACAGGGTGCGAAAACCGCGGCCACGACGGCGCTGGGCTTTAGCCCCGCTAACATCGAGCAGTATCTGAACCCCTACACGCAAAACGTCATCGACACCACGATGTCAGACCTGGAGCGCCAGCGTAAGATCGCGCAGCAGGGCACGGCCGACAAAGCTGTCGCCGCCCACGCCTTCGGCGGCGACCGATTCGGCTTGGCTGAGGCTGAGACCAACCGCGCGGCCTTTGACACAATGGCCAAGACGGCCGCGCAGCTGCACAGCCAAGGCTACGACACCGCAACGCAAACCGCCATGGGCGTGGCCAACCTGGGCCTGACCGCCGGCGACCGCCTGGCCGCTCTGTCCGACCAAGAGCGTCAGCAGGCCCTGCAAAGCTCCAGCACACTGGAGACCGTCGGCGCCGCCGAGCAGGCCCAGCAGCAGCGCGAGCTCGACGACCTATACAAGCGCTTCCAGGAAGAGCAGCAATACCCCGCCGCGCAGACCAACTACTTTGCCAACATTTTCAAGGCCGCACCGTCCTCTGGCGGCGTTACGACGCAAACCTCGACGCCCAGCACGATGGCTCAGATCGGCCAAGGCATCAGCTCCGGCGCGGCGCTGAAGTACCTGCTGAACAACGGTTAATCGGAGACCGACATGGCCGACCAACAATACCTCGACCTTCTGAATAACGCCATCGGCGGCACCGGGGCGCAGCAAGCCCGCACGCCCGAAGAAACGGCCATGCTGTGGTCGGCCTTCGGCAACTCTTTGCAGGGCGGCACGCCGTTCTTCGACGCTGTGCGAGGCATGCAGACCCAGCGCCAGCAAGACGCGCTCAACAAGATCAAGCTGCTGGAGATGCGCCAAAAGCTGCAGCAGCAGCAGCAGATCGGCGACATCTTGAGCGGCGCGGGCGAACAAAGCCCAGCGCAGTCCGCCTTGGCCGCGGGTCAAGCAACTACCGGCCAGGCAGGCCCCACACTGGCGGCCAGCCAGGCCGTGGGCGCGCAGACGGCGATGAGCCCGGCTAAGATCCAGGCCGAGCGTTACCGCAAGGCCGCGATGGCCTTGGCCGCCACCAGTCCCGAAAGCGCAGACAAGTACCTGGCCATGGCCGACCGACTCGATCCGGCACAAGAATATGGGCAGCCCGTAAACGTGGCGGGGCCGAACGGCCAGCCGATGTTGGCGCAATTCAGCAAGACCGGACAGGTTCGCCAGGTTCAAGGCTACGCGCCGGACAGTATCACGGGCGACATCAAAAACTACCAGTTCGCGGTGCGTCAAGGATACCCCGGCTCTTTCTCGGCCTGGCAGAAAGACAACAACAAAGGCACGACCGTCGTGCTCGACACAAACAAGAGCCTCGGCAGTACGCTGGGAACCGGCATCGGCGGGTTCATCAATGACACCTTCCAGGCCGCGCAGACGGCGCAGGAAACCTTGGCCAACAGCGCTAACGTTCGCAAGGCCTTGGGCAATGCGATTACCGGCCCCTTTGCGGACCAACGCGCCTTCCTCTCCCGTCTGCAGACGGGGCTGGGCGTCGCGCAAGGGGACACCGAAGACCGTCTCGCCGACACACGTCGAGTACTCTCTGGCCTCGCGAAGGCAGAGCTGCAGGCCGCAAGGCAGATGAAGGGCCAGGGGCAGATCACCGAGTCCGAGCGTACAATTCTTAAGAACGCCGAGGCCGGCAATATCAATCTGTCGCCTTCTGAAATTCGCGTGGTGCTGGACGCGATGGAGTCCAGCGCGAACAAACGGATCTCCGCGCATAACGCGAACGTCGCGCGCCTGCGCCGCGTGCCGGGCGCCGAGACCGTCCTCCCGTTCTACGAGATGGGCGCGCAGCCTGAACAACGGCCGCCCTCGCCGGGCCTGAACGATGTGCAGAGCGCTGCGCAACGAGAAATTGAACGACGCCGAGGGGGCCGATAATGGCTGACGTAGAAAAACTGTCCGACGCCGACCTGGCCGCAGTAGCGGCGGGCGACTTCTCCAAAGTATCCGACGCCGGGCTTGCCGTGCTGGCGGGGCAGACGCCGCCGAAATACAAGCACGGGGCCGCAGAGAGCGCGATGCAAGGCGCGACCTTCGGGCTCTCCGACGAGTTCGGTGCCGCGCTTGACGCGCTGCGCGGCAAAGGCCCCTACAGCGCAAACCTACGGGACCGCGCGCTGGCGCGGGCGCAGTACGAGCGCCAGAACCCAGTCGAGGCTTTCGCTTCTGAGCTAGGCGGCGCGGCGGCCACATCCCTGCTGCCCGGAATCGGCGCATATCGCGCGGCCACTGTGCCGGCCATCACGGCCCGCCTGGGCCCTACGGCGTCGCGGTACACGGGCGCGGCGCTTAGCGGCGCCGTCTCTGGCGGCATTACTGGCGCGGGCACCGCCCCGGAGGGCGAGCGCACTGCTGGGGCTACCCGCGGAGCCGTGACTGGCGCCGTGGCCGGGCCGGTCGTAACAGGCGGCTTAAACTTGCTGGGCAAGGCCGGCGGCGTCGTGCGAGACGTAACCGCAGGCCTCCCCGCCGCGCAGCGCGTAGGCCAAGCCGCCGCGGTTCTCACAGGAGGCTCCGCCGATTTCACGCAGCGCGCAAAAGAGAAACTGCTGCAGGCCTTCCAGCGCGATCAACTCACGCCGGAAGAGATCCTCTACAGCCAGCGTATTTTGGGCGACAAGCCTGAGACCCTGGTCGAGCTTGGCGGGCGCAACGTGCGCGGCCTTGCCGATGTGGCCACACGCTACCCTGGCACGACACGCAGCACCGCGGCCGATCTTGCCGAAGAGCGGATGGGCGGGCAGCTTGAGCGCATTAGTGCCGATCTCGGAAAAGCGTTTCGCGCTGAGGGCGATCCTACCGCGCTGGCCCAGGCCTTCTCTGCGCAGCGCCGCGCTTCGGCGCAGCCCCTGTACGAAAAAGCATACCAAGAAGGTGCCTCCCTTGCCGACCCACGGCTCACCGAGTACATGTCTCTGCCCGCCTTCCAACGCGCGTATGGCGTGGCCCGCCGCCTTGCGGCATACGACAAGGTCGAGCTTCCTGCAGACCCGCGCAAGCTGCAGAGCTTCAGCCTGCAGACGCTTGACTACGTGAAGCGCGGCCTCGACGACGTGCTGTATACCGGAAAGGTCAAAGGCTCGATCGGAAACACAGAGCGAAACAAGATTCTGGACGCGCAGCACGGCTTCCTCAACACGCTGGACGAGCTCGTGCCGACCTATTCACAAGCCCGCGCGGCTTGGGCCGGCCCGACGGCGATGAAACAGGCCCTCGAAGACGGCGCCGAAATCGGCAAGATGAGCTACGGCCAGCTCAAAGAAACAATTAGCCGCCTTAGCCCCGCCGAGATGGAGCAGTTCAAGATCGGAGCCCTAGGCGCGGTTCGCGGGAATATGCGCGCAGCTGCCGACGGCCGCGATCTCGTTCGCGTCGTCTACGGCTCGCCGGAGAAGCGCGACATCCTCAAGGCCTTAGTCGGGGAAGAAGACTTCGCTAACCTAGAGCAGCAGTTCTTGCGCGAAAAGGCCATCCGACGCACAGACGACACGCTGCGCGGCGGAAGTAACACGGCGGAGCGCCAAGCGGGCATGGCAGACCTTGAAGCGGATAGCACGGTCGTAAACTCGATCATGAATCGGGGCGCGCTTCGCGGCTCTTTGGACTACCTGCTGCGCTCAGGCACTGGCGTTGCTCAGCCGACGGCGGAGGCTCTCGGGCCGATGCTGTTCTCTACGAAGCCGGCCGCGCAGCGGCAGACCTTGAAGCAGTTGGTCGAGCTCGACAAGAAGCTGCGGCAGATTGCAGCGGGCCGCGGCGCCTATACGGGCGCAAGCACCGGCGCGGGTGCGGGTCTCTTGGGCGATCAAGGGAACTAAGCCATGCCAAACCCGATCCGACTGCTGACCAAACTCGGCGAGGTGCTGGAGAAGCCCCTGGCCGAGATTACGCCCGGCCTGTATCGCTGGGCAGACGGCACGATCTCGTCGGCGAATCGCCGCGCAAAAGATCTCGACGCCGCCGCTGGAGCGCAGGCGAAGCAGGCAGCGCCCGAGCCGCAAAAGGTGCAGGGCTTGCTGGATATTCCGGCCGCTGAAGGCTACCCAGCCGACAGTGCAAGCCTCGTGGGCTACCACTACGGCAAGACGGGCGACCTGCCTGTGCTGTCGGGCCGCATGTACGGCACGGGCTCCCCTGGCCGTGAGCAAGAGCGCCTGCGCGCCTTTGGCGATCGTCGGCTCAGCAACCGCGTCTACTTCTACGGCGGGCAGCCGGGCGGCATGATCCCGCGCGCCGAGCCGGTGGTCTACGGCGGTCACGTCTATGAGGCCAACCCGATTACAGGCCTGTTCGTGCCCGGCAAGAGCGACCAGAGTATCATCAAGCAAGCGTACCAAGGCGGGCAGTTTGACCCTAATCTGTTTGAGGCGAACGTGATCGACGCCGGCTATTCCGGCTACTTCACGCCCAACACAAACCAGGCCGTGGTGTTCAAAGACAGCGTGCCGGTGCGATACCTCGGCACCCGCCAGGACTTGGCGGACAGAATCAAGAAGTGACCATGGCTGACTCGATCAAAGCAACACCGCAAAACCAATGGCTTGGCGCCTTGGCCAACGCGCTAAAGGCTGCGCAAAGCGCTGGCGATACCGTGCAGATCCCGTTCCTTGGCGGCCTCGGCAGTTTGCTGCTTGAGGACTACGCCAAAGAGGCCGAGGAGCTGAGCTACGGCAATGCGCCAATGACCGTGCCAGCCATGACCCGCGTACCCCAGTTCAAGAAGGGCCGTGCCGACGTGTACGGCGGGCTCGCTTTTGATGCAACGGGCGCCAAGGGCGTGGCCAAGGTAGCGGACAAAGCCGCCATGGCCGTGGGTAAGGCCGGCGAGCGCTACGCTGAAAAAGTCGTGCCCCAGATCATGGAAAAAGGCGGCCTCGGGGCTGGTCTTTTGAGCGACCTGGCCCAAGGCTCGCGCAGTCAGATTTTCATTGGCCCCGAAGCCAAAACTTGGCGCAAAGCTGACGCTTTCAAGGCTTCTCAGATGGAGAAAGCCAAGGCCGATGGCGTGGCCAAATACACGCCGGAAGAAATCTGGAAAGCCACCGGCACTTTCCGTGGCCCTGACGGCTTTTGGCGCCAAGAGATCGACGACAGCGCGTCCAAGTTCATCAGCTCCACGGGGGTGGCCAACAAAGCATCCGTTTTGCGCGGCGAGAAATTGGGGCTGCAAGAGGCGCTCAAGCCCAATCGCAGCGGCCAGGGGGATCTCTTCCCAAAACAGCTTACGGAGGCCCGCCGCCCTTTGCGCGAAAGGGTAAAAGCCATCGAGGGGGAACTTGGCGCCTATTTTGGCCCCGAAGCAGATCCAGCTTGGCGCGGCAATTTTGCGCCTTACGCCTACGAGCACCAGGCCCTGTATGAGGCCTACCCTCAGCTGCGCAAAGACGTGATTCGGCAAGGCGCGACGCGCGGCGATGACGGCGTGTACGGCACCTACAGCAAAGGCCAGCTCGATATTACGAAGAAGGGCCTGCTCAACGACCCCCGCTCGACAGCTACCCACGAGTTTCAGCATGCCATTCAAGACATCGAGGGCTTCACCCCGGGCGGCAACCCCGAGTACGCGCGCGATCTGGCCCGGGAAGCCTTGGCGAAAATCGGCACCTACAACGACCAAATGGGCCTTGCGCTGAAGTATCGAGACGTCCCTGGCCAAACGGAAGATATGCGAAAGCACTACCAGCAGGTGTACGACAACGCGCTGGAAGCAAAGCTCAAGCTGCGCCCGGCCATGTTGGGCTCTTCGGATCCGTATCAGGCCTACCGAAACATCGGCGGCGAAGCCGAAGCCCGCGCGGTGCAAGCGCGGCTCGGCTTAAGTGGGCTGCAGCGCCGAGAGCGCTTCCCCCTGCTGGACTATGACGTGCCACAGCAGGACCTAATCCTGCCGCAGAACGAAACGATGTTCACACGTAGCTTATTGGACTGACCATGGCCGCATCTACAAAAATCCTCAAGCGCATCGCCGACATGCTGGCGTCTGACGCTAACGTCATCCCCAAAAAGATGCGCGGCACTACGCTGGAAAACCTGCCGGCTGAAGTGATTGTCGACGGCCGCAAAGAGGTGTACGGCGGCTACCGCCCTGCGCAAGAGGCCGCAGCAAAGTACATGGCCGACCAAGGCATGGTCTATGCGCCGCCTACGGCCTACGTGCCTGTTGATCCTGCGCGCGCACGCCGCCTTGCCATGGCCTTTGAGAAGATGCCACACGCGCCAACAGACCCAGCCGTCAAGGCCGCCTACGAGCAGCTGGCCAAAGAGACCCAGGCCCAGTACGAGGCCGTGCGCCGCGCGGGCCTCAAGGTCGATTTCATGCCGGAAAGCGGCGACCCCTACGGCAACCCGCGCAACGCCCTCAAGGACATCTACCAAAACCAGCACATGTACGTCTTCCCGACGGACGCAGGTTTCGGCGGCCCCGCAAGCTCGATGGTCGATATTTCTGGCAACCCGCTGCTGGCGATGACTGACGAAAAGATCAGCGGCAAGCCGGCCCGGGTCAACGACCTGTTCCGCGTCGTGCACGACTACTTCGGCCACGCCAAGCAGGGCGTCGGCTTCCGAGCCGGTGGCGAAGAGAACGCCTGGCAGCAGCACGCCTCTATGTTCTCGCCAAAGGCCCGCGACGCCATGACCACGGAAACCCGCGGCCAAAACTCGTGGGTCAACTACGGCCCTTACGCGAAGAAAAACCTGACGGCTTCGCCTGGTGATACGGAGTACGCGCCGCAGAAGATCGGCCTGCTGCCGCCGTGGGCCTCGGTCGAGGGCTACATCGGCAAGAACCTACCGTTCCTGCTGGACTAAGAGAAAGGGCCCCGAGGGGCCCTTCTTCATGCGGTGGCTGGTGCAGGCGCCGGCTGCGCCGCAAACTCTCCAGCGTCATAGAGCAGCTCCATGCCCTTGATGCCGCGCTGCCCGTTGAGCGGGTTGCGCCAGCGGGTGAAGCCGGGCCGGTTGAGCAGGTTATTGGCCAGCCAGCGCTGGGTGCGCGGGCTTTCGTTTTGATCCTCTGCCCACTCACGCCATGCCTCGAACAGCGCCCCCGTCTGCACGGTCTTCTCGTGGCCCTGCACGCAGCGCTCCTCAAGGAATCGGCCCACCGGGTCTTCGTCCACGAAGTACTCTTGCGTCGCGGCGCTTACGACCGCTGGCAGCTGCAGGCCGTCGCGTTGCCACAGCAGGCAGCCCTCGATCATCCACTGCAGGACCTGCGGCAGCTCGGCCTTGAGCTTGGCCTCAAGCTCGCGATCCGGGTTTTTGGGCGTCACCGTGAAGGGCACCATTTGCAGGCGCCGCTTCATGCCGTTGTCCAAGTTCACCAGCCGCGGCTTGTGGTTGCCCATGACGACCAGCTTGAATTGCGGCTTGTAGTCAAACGAGCCTTGGTGCATGAAACGAGCGGTGACGGTATCGCCGCCGGTCACTTGCTTGACCAAGGCCTCGTTCCACGTCAAGCCCTCTTGTGTCTCAGAGGCGACAACCAGACGAGCGCCGCGCAGACGGGCTAGGCCCTCGGGGTGCGCATTGTCCGATCGTGCGGAGAAAGTGTTGCTCGGGGTGCCCATCGCGTAATCGCCCATCGCGGCCACGATTGTGTTCACAAAGACCGACTTGCCGTTGCCGCCTGGGCCCCAGATAAACGACATCTGGTGCTCTTTGGTTTCGCCGCTGAGGGCGTAGCCGGCCAGCCGTTGCAGGTAGCCCTGAAGCTCCTTGTCGCCGGCCGTGGCCTCGTCCAGAAACCTCATCCAAACAGGCGCGGGGGCTGGGCTTGGCGCAACAGCCGCCATGCGGGTGTGCAGGGCCTTTGGCTCATGCGGGCCCAAAACGCCGGTCTTCAAGTCCACCACGCCCTCGGGGGTGTTGAGCTTGAACGAGTCGGCATCGAAGTCCGCAGCGCCGGCACGCACGCGCTTGTCTGCGCGGCTGTACTGCATAGCGTTTTGAACAACGCGGTTGCTGCACATGCTCATGGCCACGGCGCGTTTGTTCTTGTCGAGGTCGGGATCGTTGCGCGCAGCGTCAGCCATGGCGCGGCCGACTCGGGCAGTGGCGGCATAAAACAGCATCTCGCCGTCGCGGTGCCACACGCCATTGTTGTAGACCATCCAGCCACCCAGGCCCTCGCAGAAGCGGAAGTTCCCGCCGTGCCGATTGATCGTGCGAAGGGCAAGCGCGCCATCGGAGTAGGCTATGGGGGCCTTGTCTTCCTCAGAGGCCTCTGCGGCGGGGCCAGACGGGGCCGTGGCGGGCATTTCGGCCTGGGGTGGCGGGGGTAGTAGCCCCTCGGACCCAAAGTCCTCTGCAAAGTCCGCGTAGCCAAAGCCCCGTGCCGTGGTGGCCAGGTAGTCCCAGCCCAGCTCATAGGGCGGCACCATGCGGGCCCAGTCGGCGGCCACGACTTCGGGCTCGTTTGCGGGGAAGAGGTCATTGCCCTCCCAGCGCATAGCCCAGTCGAAGAACAGGTCAAAGCCCGCCTCGCCGACTGAGGCCTTGATGGCGTAGCCCATGCGCAGGTAGTCGTCACGGCCGGGGAAGGCCTCATTGGTGTTGGGGATCAGCTTGACGGCCTCGGCGCAGGCATCAAAGCTGGGGGCCTGCAGGCCGCTTTGGTCCACGCCGTCGCGGTCGACCGAGGTTGCCCCGCTGCCCTCACGCGAGGCGGTGTAGCCCAGCAGATCCGCGGCGGCCTCGATGTCCTTGAAAAACAGCTCGACGTCCTCGGTCTTGACAGAGCACAATTTTTGTGGGTTGATGGCGTGCAGCGCGGTGTCCCACGAGTAGGCGGCGCCGCTGGGGTGCGTGCCGGCCACGACGTACTGCTGCCCGTCGCCCAAAAACTCCAGCAGGTGCTTTTCGCCGGTGAGCGCGTCAGTCAGCCACAGGCGCATGCGGCCAAACGGCAGCTCGGTGCGGTAGACCAGCAGGCGCTTGGGGGCGCGGCCTGTACGGATCGGCGCGGGGCCGAGGTGCAGCAGGGCCGCGTCCTCGACGAGCTGCGCCAGCGAGGGCTCGGTCACGTCGATGTCAAGGGCCGGGAAGGCATCGGCGCGAAGGCCGATATTGGCGCTCTGGCTCGTCCACAGCTCGGCGTGCGCACGAAACACAGGGGACTTTCGCCAGTCGTAGCCGCCCCAGGTGCCTGCAGAGTTTCTGCGGGCGGGGGCCTTGCCGATTGCGTCTTGAGGGATGTTGGAGTGTTCGGATAACTTGGCGTCGGGCGGGGCGACGCATACGAGGGTCCTGTAGCCGGCGTCAAACAGCTGCAGCGCGGTTGTCTTTTGCATTTCAATCCTTACGATAACGGAGCCCGGCCCAGCCGGAGGCAGTGACGGGGCAGCCCTCGGCCCACGCAGGGGTGAGGGACATGATTGTCTCAAGTTCGGCCGCGTCTGTCACGTCGGGTGTTGTTTCCGTGACAACTTCGTCGTGGACGCTAAGAATTGGCAGGTACTTGCCGCCGGCCTCAAGCCTGAGCATAGCATCAGCCATCAGGTCCCGGGCCGTGGCCTGCACGACGTTTTCCATCAGCAGCCCGCCGTAGAGGCCGCGCTTACTCCACTGCTTGGTCTTGGAGTTGACAGACCACGCTTCGAGGTTTGTGACGGACTTTGTGGGGTCCCAAGGCGCTGGCTTTTCCACCAGTTTTGGCTGGCAGTAGGCCAAGCGGCGGCCGGAGGGCAGCTTGAGCCACAGGAAGCCGCCGGAGAATTTGAAGCGGATGCGGCCGCCCAGGGCTTCGGTCACGCGGCCCTTGTAGCGCACGGCCTCCTTGGCCGCCACTTCCAAGTCCTTCCAGCCCATGACGATGGCCGGGCTTGAGGCACGCCACAGCTTGACGATCTCGGGCAGCTCGGCGTCGTCCAGGCCCATGTCATAGGCGCCCATGGTGATGAGCGCGTTTTTGCCGCCCTGAAAGCCCAAGGCCAGCTCGGCCACCTTGCCTTTTTGGCGCAGGGCGTAGTTGGGCAGGCCCTTCTTGATGGAGTCGAAGGGCACCTTAAACATTTGAGCCGCGGAGGCCTCGTAGATCTTGCCGTGGGTGCGAAACACCTCCATGCGCCACTCTTCACCGCAAAGCCACGCGATCACGCGCGCCTCGATGGCCGAATAGTCGGCAGCGGCAAGGGTGTAGCCGGGCCGTGCGCGCAGCATGGAGCGCAGCTGCAGGGCGATGACTTCCAGCGCCGGGGCGTACATGTCGATGTCGTCCATGCGGGCGCTCATGATGTCGTCGATCCACTCCTCGGGATCGTGCCACTCGGGCATGTGCGCGGAGCGGGCCGGGAAGTTTTGCGGCTGCACCAGACGGCCGGCCCAGCGGCCAGTGCCTGCGCCCCAGTACAGCAGCAGGCCGCGCAGCATGTCGTCGTCGCAGACGGCCCGCAGCATGGCCTCGATCTTTTTCACGCTGGACTTGCCCGTCTCCACGCGCAGCTCTAGGGCCTCGCGGATGCTGGCGGGCAAGGTGTCGTCGTCCAGCAGCTTGGCCACGTCGGCCTTGCGCAGGCCCTCAACCTCGCGGCCTTGCTCTGCCATCCATGCGCGCAGCGAGGCCAGCTTCGTGACGGAGGTCACCTCGCCGTCCGTGATCTCTTCCATTTTCTGATTTGCCTTTTTGGCCACAGTGTCCGCGATGGACTTCGCAGCCAGGGCCAGCGGGCGGTCGAGCATGACGCCGCGGTCATTGGCGCGCTGGTCCATCAGCCAGACCTGGCGCTCGTAGTCGGATAGGCGCTGCACTGCGGCCGTGATACCTGCCTCGGTGCGCACGTCCTGGCGGCAATAGTCGAACAGGCGGCGCTTACGGTCGTCGTCATCCCACCAGACAATACGGCCGTCGTCAAGCGTGGCGCGCGGCTTGCTCATTTGCAGCATCAGCCGGTGCCCGGCCTTGTCTTTTTGCTGCACCAGGCCCAGCAAGCGGGCCGAGTCGTCGAGGTTGCCGGGCAGGTTCATCGCGCGCACCTCGGCGGCGGTGCATACCCAGCGCTCTAGCTCGATGTCCGGCAGGCCGTAGCGCGGGCCCATGACGTAGCGCCAGATCACACGCTCAAAGGGCGCGTTGAAGGCCCGGAAAGTGACGCTCTTGTCGGACGCAATTTCGATGAGGGCCTCAAAGGTGTCCTCGTTTTCCACGAAGGCCTCGTGGCCGCCGATCGGGTAGGGAGTCCACAGCAGCGGCTCGGGCTTGCTGGGGTGCATAAATGCGAAGCACCACACGTCGGTGCTCTTGTCTTGCGCGTAGCGGTACGCGCCTGTCTTGCGCAGGTCAACGGCGCTCCTAGACTCAAAGTCACATGACGATTCAAAGCTCATACGTTCATCCTTTTGAAACGAGAAAAGGGCCCCCGAAGGGGCCCCAGAGGAAGGCTTTACAGGTCTTCCAAACTTGCAGCGGCCTGGGGGTCGGCCACAAACTCGTCTTCAGCGTTAACGCGGCTGTCGATGCGCTCGGCGTCCTTGGTCTTTTGCACGTTGCCCAGACCGAAGGCCACAGACTTGGAGTCCGAGCGATCGGTGGCGTAGGCGTGCAAAGAGGCCTTGACGTAGGCGCCGGGGTAGATCAGTGCGGGATCGGTGATCTTGGCGGGCTTGCCATCGGGGCCGGCGTAGATGCTGACAACACCGGGCGGCGTTTCGTAGGAGCGCGCATTGATGTACGCGATGACCTTCGGCTCGCAGCTGGAGTACTTGTCGACGTCGTAGCGGATGGCCCACTTGAACGAGGGCGATTTGCGCAGGCTGTCGTAGCGGTTGCCAAACTTGGCGCGGGCCACTTCTTCGGCCTCTTTCTCGGCCTGGGCCAGGAATGCCTTGCCGGCGGGGGTATCTTCGATCAGCAGCGTGGCGGACCAAACTTTCTTGCCCTGGTCGTTGATCTCAGGCTCAAACAGTTTGGGGTAGGAGGCGCGGCACTCGGGGGTGATAAGACGTGTCATAGTTCGCTCGGTTCTTCGGTTGAAAATTCATCGGAAGCGGCCAGCTTGGCCGCGGGTTTGCTGCTGCTTTCGTCCACAAGGTTGTAGCCGGAAGAGACAGAGGAGACGAGATCCTTGGGCATGTTTTTCTTGCCGACGAGGGTCTCAATCTGCGCCACGGATTTGAGCTCCGGTGCGGTGTAGATGTCGGCCTCTTTGAGACCAGCATCCAAAAGTGCCCAGGACTTCACTTTTTCAAGATCGTTCCACACGCGGGTAGCGCGCTTGGGCACCAGCTTCTTGCCGGGGATCTGCTGGCCCGATACTGCACGGGCGTATAGCAAGGCCTCGGCCTCTTTGACCCACGCGGCCAGGACGGCCAGCTTGGGCTGCACCACGGCCAGGACCGCAGTGATTTCGTCGTTTGAGCGGTGCGTGAGCTTCTCGCCCTTGCCCATGTCCGCGAGGACTTCAAACTCTTCTTGTGCCACAGCCAGGGCGCGATCGGCGCGAGCGGGGCAGCTTCCGGCGGCGGCGCAAAAACCGCAGTGCTCGCCGGAAACAGCCTTTGCGTGCGGATCTTGCACAGCCACAGCGGCGTCGTAGATGTCGGCCGCAAAGTCCAGCAGCTCGCCCAGGTCAATGGTCTCGCTGCGCACCGGGCCGTCGGCGTGGTACATGCGCGGCTGCGCGATGACCATTTGCACGCGGTCGATGCCCTTGACTTGCTCGGGCGTCAGAGACAGCAAGGCGCCCAGCGCGTAGTAGCGCGTTTGCTTGTTGCCCTTGACTTCGACCAGCTTGCCCTTGCCGTGCTTGTAGTCGAAGACGACCATCAAGCGCAGCGACGGCACCAGCAAGATCACGTCGGCGGAGCCAGACATTTTTTCGGGCGCGCCCAAGGAGTCGAGGTTGACCTTTTGCTCCAGCAGCATGACCGCATCGGAGGCCACGGACTTGGCGTTATTCACCCAGTTCCACGCCACCTCTACGGCCTCGGCCATGTCACGAGTCACCTCAAAAACCTTGTCAGGCTCGCCGTCACGTTTGACCGTGATCTTTTTGCCCAGCGCATCGTGCGGGTTGCGGTTCATGTGCAGCGCGGTCTCCAGCAGCTCATGCGCGGCCGTGCCCTCGTCTGCAGCGTCGTTGCTCTTTTGTGGGCCAGCCTCTTCCTCAAGACGAGGAGAGGCCGGACACACGAGCCAGCGGTGGGCCTTTGAGCCCCCCAGTCGAACGTGCCCGTTTGCCATTACAGCGTCGCAGCGGCCAGAACGTCGGCGGCCTTGTCGGCCGTCACTTCGGTGGTGCGTGCGAAGCCAAAGCTCTGCAGCAGCTCACGAGCGGCATGCAGGCCGTTCTTTGCACCGTAGGCGCGCACAGCTGCGGCGGCCTCTTCCACGCTCACCGTGGCCGTAGCAACGGCTGGTGCAGCTTGCTCAGCTTCGGGGGCGGCTTGCTCGGCGACGTTGGTAGCCACTTCAGGGGCCACTTCGGGGGCAGCCTCTTCCTTGGCCACGACGTCAGTCACTTCGGCCTTGGTGGCTTTGGTGCTGCGGGCCTTCTTGGGCGCGGCTTCCTGCGCCACGTCTTTTGCTACCTCGGGCGCGGCGGCCTTTGGCTCTGCAAACTGCGAAGGTGAGGCCAGGCCAAGGCTCAGCAGGGCGTCCTGCAAAGCCGAGCGGCTATTGGTCTCGATGCGAATCTCGGCAGCGCCGTCGTTCAGTCGCGACACAAACACAAAGTTGATGGTCGATTCATTGCTCATTCGTTTCTCCGTAAAGTTGAAGAAGACCTTTGACCTTGCGGGCTACGGTCCTCTGGATTGCCTCGTCAATGGATTTGTCGAGGTGTGCGATTCTAACCATGATTTGACTTTTTTGTCCAATCCTTCGTAAACGATAAATCGCTTGCTCGTTGTCTGAGGGCACCCAGGAGGTCTCAACGAAGACGCAGTGATGTGCGGCGGTGAGCGTAACGGCGGTTGCGCAGGCCGTGATCTGGCCTATGAAAACTCGCACTTTTCCCTCTGTCTGGAAGCTGTCGATGGCCTGCTGCCGTTGCGCGTCGCTGTCTCCGCCCCACACGTGCACAGGGCTGAAATCTCGCAATTTTTCTCGCAAGATCGAGATCACTTCTCTGTGGTATGCAAACAACACGATTTTTTCAACTTGGTCGTTTTTGAGCATGTCGGCCACGTTTTCGGCTACGGCCTCGGCTTTTGCGATGCCGCAAACCTTGCGAAACGATGCGATGTGCGGGTCCGCGTCAGGGATCGGCGCGCCCTCTTCTAGCCGGTAGACCAGCTCCTGCACCTCCACGCTGTCTTCGAGCTTCTTCACCGCGTCCAGCGCCTTGCCGCCGTCCACCGGCATGTCGGACACAAAGACGCGCGGCAGGTCGGGGAGCACCTCTTCGGTGATTCGCCGCAAAAGGTGGGGCGAAATCGCCGCACGCAGGGCCGGCAGGTTTTTGTTGCCCAGCACCTTGGGGCCGTGGTCGCCCATCTCCCAGCGGGTGTAGGTGTTCAAGAAGTCGGCGTAGGTGCCGCCACCCGGCAGGGCGTCAGGGAACAGGGCGCGCAGGTGCGGGTAGAGCTCAGCGGCATTGTTGGGGGTGAGGGTGCCAGACAGCCCCCAAACGGCCCCTGCGTGGCCAGCGATGCCGTTGTTGCGGCAGTGCGGGCCGTACATGGACTTGGTGCGGCTGCTGTCGGCCGTCTTGAGGTAGTGGGCTTCGTCGATCACGAGCACGTCGGGCTTCCATGCGGCCCACTGGTTGCGCAGGTCTCGATCGGTGGCCAGCTTGTTGTAGGACTCGACCTTGAGTTCAATGCCGTAGGTCGACCACTTCTCCACCTCGCGCTGCCAGTTGATCTTGGCGATGGCGGGGCAGGCTACGGCCAGGCGGCGTGCGCCCGTGATGTTGCAGGCCTCGATGGCCTGGATGGTTTTCCCAAGGCCCATCTTGTCGCCAAGCAGGGCGTGGCGCCTGGCGGCCAGGAAGTCGGCGCCAGTCTTTTGGTAGTCAAAGAGCTGCAAGCTGCTGCGCTCCGTAGGACGCGATCAGCGTAGCGTCAGAGCGGCCGTCGTCCTTCTTGCGGCTGAACAGGTGCGCGTTGCGCGGGTACGCGGCGGCTGCGCGCTCTCGGCTGCCGTCCTTGCCGCCACGCACACGCATGGCCCGCTGCCACGTTTGGGGAGGGACCTTGGTGATCGGTATGCCTGCGCCAGCCAGCACGCCCTCAAGGACGCCCACCGCGCGGCCGAAGGCAAACATGCTGGACACGCCTTGGCCCGGCATGGCGCCGACCAGTTCAATGAAGCCGGCCTCAAGCGGGCCCAAGTCTTTGACCATGGCCGCAAGCATTGGCGCGTTGACTTCGTTGACATCACGCTTGCCGCGCTGCACGAGGGTGGTCGGCATGTCGCGCACGAGGATCAGCTGGTCATTGAGTGGCCGCTCGGTGTCCACAACGGCGAGGGCGCCGTGGGCGCCTGGGTCGATGCCGAGGATGCGCATCAGACGCCCAAGGAGGCCAGGAGGATCTTGTGCTCGGCCAGCAGCTTGTCGTGCGCCTCGGCCAGTCGCTCCAGCGAGGACAGGCGGGGCTCCACCGAGCCGCGCTTCCAGCGGCTCACAACGGAGGGATCAAGGCCGGCGGCGTAGCAAACCTTGGCCACGGAAACTGGGCCCGCCTCGATCTCGGCGAGGATGTTCTGAAGGTATGCGGAGGCTGTGCTCATGTCGGATCTTTTGTGTCAAATGTTGTTTGACATTATAGAGGCTGCCCGGACTCCCACCGGGCTGCGTCGTGCGGATGTAAAGGAGTAAAACACCCCACGCATGGCCACGATCTCAACCGGACATCCGGCATCGTGGCTGGTCTCGGATACTGTGCTGGTAGGCTTCTCCGACTCACCCGATCAAGCCCCACTCGCAGTGGCGGCGCAGCACTTCGCCTTGGCTAGTCGTCAGTCTTGCTTGCCGGACAGATCCGTCATCCGGGAGCGGTGTTCGTGGTCCTCGCGGCAGGCGCTGTCGCAGAACAGGAGGCCCTGCGGCAGCAGGCTCTCACAGTTAAGGCAGCGGCCATCGGCGTGGACCTTCTTGATCTTGCGGGCCTCGCGCACTCGGGCTTCGAGATACGCGGCTGCCTGGTCGTTTGCGCGGTCGACTTCATCGGCCATATTTTTTCTCCATCTCGATCAGCAGATCCACCTCGTGCTTGATCTTCTCAAGGTCCTGAAAGCGGTTGTCGGCCTCTTTGTCACGCCAGCGCGTGATGCGCTTGACGATGCAGCCCTCCAGGAACGTCAAATTGTTTGCGGCGATGTACTCCACCGGCTGGATGCGCTTGCCCTTGTAGTGGTCACCGGCCACCTGGAAGCCCAGCGCGCTGAAGGCCTCATCCTCCTCCGTCGTGACGGCAAGCTCTGGCGCCGGCGCTGGGTTCACCGTTTTATCAATCCGGCGGAAGTAATCCCGCGTGGCCTTGTCCCACTCTTGCGGTGTGGCGTCGTCGATGCTCCCGGGCCGCGGGCCCCAAGCGCCACGCATGCCGCCCTTTATGCAGCCTACACAGGTCCCAGAATAAGGGCTCGCGTCTCGGTTGATACAGTTTTCGCAGGTTTTGCCAGTCATTTTTCATTCACCTTTTAATTCGGCTTTGATGCGCTCTGCGTAGTCCCAAGGGCTGGGGCACTGCCACAGCTGGCGCTTTGCGCGGGTTACAGAATTTCGTGCGGCTCGGTAGCTCTGCAGGTCGATCTTGAGCGGAGCCGCGGGCGACACATGCTGCCCGTGGTACTCGCCAAACTCTTCGATCATCTCGCCGATGTCCATTCTGGACAGCTCCAGGCCGGCCTTGTCCAGAAAGTTGAACAGGTCGGCGCTGGGGACGTACCAGCTGCCAGTGAAATCCAACACGCCACGCGTATGCAGCGAGCCCAGCATCTTGGCCGCGGCCTGCCCGAGATCTGTACTCGGGTGGGCCACGAGCTCAAGCGCTCGCGCTGCTGTATCGACCACCACGCCACCCGTCGCCATCGCGAGGTTGACGACAGCGGCCTCGCTGGCGTTGCGGATCATGTCAGGCGTGCAGCGGCTTGATGCCCAGACCGACGGCCTGGTTACGCTCGCCGGTTGCTTGGCGGCCAATGGCCCATGCCAGTGCCTGCTCACGCGTCTGGAAGGCGGGGCCGGTCTCGCCGGTGTGGCGATCGAAGCCAGCGTAGCCCTCACCCTTGGGGATGACGGTCCAGCTTTCGTAGTTGATCTCACGGCTACCGCCGTGGCTGCGTGCGTTGTTCTTGATGATGTTTGCGAGGTCTTGCATGTTGCTCTCCAGTTAAATGTCTGATTGTCTCAGGCGTTGATTGTCTTAAAAAACTCAGGGTTGAAATCGCCGTAGGCCTCGGCGCGCTCACCGATCAGCCAGCCGTCGTGCAGGTTGTTGTCGCGCAGGGCCACGCAGTCTTGCTCCAAAACGTCGGAGACCAGATAGCAGGCGTCGTGCAGCTCGGTGAGCGGCAGGTCGCAGTCAAACTCAACGATCAGTGTGTCCTCGCTGTAGTCGCCCTGGCTGGTGCTGTAGGCGGCCATGATGCGCTGCGAGCGGACCAGGTTGGCCTTGACGCGGGTGCGCAGCAGCTTGATGGCCAGCACGGAGCGGTCGCCGCGGGTCTCGAAGGAGTTGTCGCCGCCGGTAACGTCCAGGCCGATGTTGATGGTGTAGGTTGCTTGTGTCATGTCAGTTCCTTGAGGTAGGGGCCGGAGCCCCTTTGGTTTGTTCAGTAAATGTTGGCCTGGCCACGAGCGCGATAGCCGGCTGCAACGCCCTCTTCGTACTCGTGCTCTTGATCGGCTTGATAAGCCTCCCACTCGGCGTCACATTCTGCGTAGGGATCGAAGCCGCTATCGCTCCCATTACGGCGAACCCAATCGGCTCTGGCTTGTTGTGTGTTCATTTCATTTCCTTTGGTTACTGGCCAGCACCGCGCTGACCATGGATTGAATTATAGGCATGCTTTTTGGCATTTATGTCAAAACTTCTAGTGCCCCGTAAAAATATTTTTATGTGTGTTGTTTTTGAGCAACATCAAGGTTTTTGCTCTTGAAAAGTAGAATGGGGGCTGATCTACAAACGAAAGGCCACCAATGCCAGCGGCTAAGGTCTCTGAGGACGAGTTCGTCCGCCTTTGGGCAATACATCAATCCCCGGCCGCGATGGCCAAAGTGCTTGGCACCAGCCAGCGCGCCACGCACCTGCGTCGCCGCTCTATCGAGAACAGGCGCGGCATCGAGCTCAAGACCCGCAGCATCGAGCTGCACCAGGCCGAGCTTCGTGGTCTCGTGATTCAGTTGGGCATCGAAAACGGCACGATCATCATCGGCTCTGACGCCCACATCTGGCCGGGCGAGCTCGACACCATCAAGCGCGGCTTCTTGTGGGCCTGCAAGACCCTCAAGCCCACGCACATCATCGCAAACGGGGATTGGTTTGATGGCGCAGCCATCAGTCGGCACCCCTCGATCGGCTGGGAGACCAAACCAAACGTGGTGCAGGAGCTCGAAGCCGTCAAGGACTTCGTGCACAAGGTCGAGAAGGCCAGCAAAGGCGCGAAGCGGTACTGGGCCCTCGGCAACCACGACATGCGGCTGGAGACCCGTCTGGCGAGCCAGGCGCCCGAGTTTGTCAACGCCCACGGCACGCGCCTGAAGGATAACTTCCCCGGCTGGGAGTTTTGCTGGCGGGTTGACATCAACGACTCGATCGTAGTGCGACATCGCGAGGCCGGCGGCGAGCACGCCGACTGGAATAACACCGTCAAGTCGGGCCGCACCATCGTGACGGGCCACGATCACCGCCTTGGCGTCGTGCCCTTCACCGACTACAACGGCACGCGCTACGGCGTTCGCTGTGGCTACATGTGCGACACGCCGCTGGTCGGCCAGTTCGCAAACTACCTTGAGGCCAAGGCGCCAAACTGGCACCCCGGCTTCGTGGTGTTGACCATCAAAGACGGCCAGCTGCTCATGCCCGAGCTGGTGAGCCGTCTTGACGAGGATCGGATTCAATTCCGAGGTCAAGTGATAGCTGTCTAGGGTCAACCATCGGCAGGGGAGGGGGCACCCACTGGGCCCTCTCTTTTTTCTTGCCAAAGGTCTTCTCGTAGTTGTCCGCAAACGTCTTCTCGTCAACGCTGAATGGCCGCGGATCGTGGCCCTTGCCGCCGGCGCTCATACCGTTCCTCCGACTGGGACAATAACTTCCGCAAGGCCGCTAGTTGCTCGGGCGACTTGCTCCGCCTCCAGTCTGCGCAGTTGCTCGATGGAGCCTTGCCGCGCGTTCTGCTGCAGTGTGGAATTTGACACTTCGCTTATCCATGCGCGGCAGTGGTCAATCGCTATTTGCAGGTCTTCGTCTGTCATCTCATCAGTCCTAAAAAGGGGTTGGTGTTGTCGTAGGTTTTCCAGGTGCGGCCTCGTTTGATGGACGAGATCGTGGCCTGGCTCACGCCGTAGTCCAGAGCGATAGCATCCTGCGCTCTTTCGTCGAGTCGGATGGCCGCGGCTTTCGCCTCGTCCAGCTTCCCGAACCTCTCGCGGGCAAACTTCGAGCGCTGGCGCTGCAGCACGGGATCGAAGCGCCAGTGCTTGGTCTCGGCTGTGCGCCTTTGCACGCTCTTGCGGGTGCCCAAAATTGTGTGCTCTGGGTTGACACAGGCCGGGTTGCCGCAGCTGTACGTGGCCACGCGTTTGCGCCCGGCTAGGAGGTTGCCCAGCTCGTCGGCGTACTGCTCGACAAGGATCAGGCGCCGCACAGTGTTGACCTGGCCACGCCAGCGCATGACCGGCACGGGATCGGCGGCGCTCTTTTGCATCGCGCCCTTCCAGTTCCAGCAGCCCGAGTCCACATCCTCTACTGCGTGGGCGTGGATAGCGTCAATCAGGGTTGTGAAAATTCTTGCCATCGGTTCATCGGCCCGTCAGAGATACGCTGCGCTGGTGCGCATAGGCCTGCTCGGTCTTGGCCAGGATTCGCGCAAAGGTCGCGCGGATGTCCGTGTTGGTGGAGTGCCGGTACTGGAAGGTCGAGCCCACGCCGATCAGCGGCTGTGAGGGCTGGCAGATAGTCTGCGGGCGGCTTTGTGTGTTGCTTGTCATCAGAGGCTCCTTGCGGCGTCGTAAAACGCATGGACGAGGGTTAAGAGTGCGAAGATTCCGCCAGCGCGCAGCGCGTAGGTAGACGCGCGGAAGTACCGGCGCTCGGCTTTTTCGCTGCACGAGTCAGCGGCCCGAAGGCCCAGATAGATGGCCGCCAGCATCCACGCCATGGCCAGGGAAAACAGGGCGTATGTCATAGCGGCGCGTCCTCTGTAAATTCATCAAGGAATTGGTACTCGGTGGGTTGCGGCCGGTAGCGGCGGATCTCCTCCGTGGGGCTGCGCAGCGGGGCCGGTGGGTTTGGCGCAGGGGGCGGCGTTGGCATCGGCGGTACTGGGGCTGGCGCAGGCGCTGGTGTTGCCTGGCCGTTGACGATAGGAAAGGGCCACGCGTGGGGGCTGGTGTTGGGGTGCATCAGAAGGGTCTCCAATAGAAGAGGTCAAGGATCAGGACCACCACGGCCGCCGAGTAGATGGCCAGGGTCCACGACAGAAAATTGATGTCTTGCTTGTTGCTCATGTCTTACTCCGTTGCGTATCGTTCAATCAGGGCCTCGGCGTAGTCGAGGTGCTCTTCGTCGCCGTTGAGGCGGTACAGCGTCAGCTCGCTGTCGACGGGGCTGGCCTTGACGTGCTTGCGGTTCTCGCGCAACCACGCGGCTATCGTGTCCTCGCGCAGGTGACGCAGCAGCCTTTCAAGGTAGGCACGCGCGCAGGTTGCGGCTTGGAGCTGGTAGTCAAGGGTGTCCTTAAGCATGGCACCACCCCGCGTCAATGGCTTGGCGAGCAGCGCGGCCGTAGAAGCCCTGCAGCTTCCAGACCCAGCCCTTGTCGATGCCGTCCTGCAGGAATTCAATGCACTGGTCAAGGTCGAGCTCGCCGTTTTCAAAGGCGATCAGTTGGTCGATGTTTGGCATGTTGGTTTCTCCTTTGGCTTAAGCTATGGCGGCTTCCAAGACGCGGCAGTCGGGCTGGTCGCCGTAAACACCTGTTTACCAGCCTTTCTTGATGTAGTGGGCTACTTCTGCCTTGGGTTTTTCAACATTGCGGCGGGCAAGGTCTGCGGTCGAAGACCAGCCGAGCACGCGCCAGTTGTTGTCGCGGACGTTGAACACTACGGCGACGTGGCTGTACGTGCGGTTTGCGCTGTTGCGCTTGACAATCTGGCCGTTGGGGCAGGTGGCTGTGTGCTTGTTCATGATGCTTTCCTTTTGTTGCTGGCCGGCACCGCGCCGTCCATGAGTTGTATTATCAGCTGCTTTTGACACAAATGTCAAAGGTGTTGAAAAAAGTTTTTGCGGCGTTGCTTTTGCGCAACAAGGGGCGGAATTGAAATCCGGCCCCTCGTTGGCAGGGGTGTGAGCTCAACTCACTCCCTTGGCTTGATGCGCTGGCCGCAGGGCTCGCTGCCCTTGGACGGCCTGTCCAGCCTGAAGACCGGCTGCCACTCGCCGAAGGTTTGGCCCGGCATCTCTGCCCAGCGTAGGCAGCTGCGGCATTGATCGTCTGGCGCGTCAGGCCGGCAGCGCGCGACGTCGTAGGGGAGGGTGTAGGCGCGCGTCATTTGCTTTCTCCTGTGATGCCGTGGGCGGCTTCGATGGCTCTGGCAAGTCGAATCATGTCCTTTGGTATGGATGCGTAGTAGTCGCCAGAACTGTTGTAGTCCCACGGGTCACACAAGCTGTCCAGCAAGCCCGGAACAAGGTGAATAATCTCCTCATCCGACAGCGGCTTGCGCTCTGGCTGTGCCAATGCTTCTTCGCATTTTTCAATGATGCTGTTGTATTGCATGACATAAGCATGGCGTTCGTTATCAGCAACAAGGTGCTGGTTATCGTTCAACGCCTCCAGCGCCTGCTCCAGAACTTCCTTGTCAACTGTGATCTTCATG
>VFQS010000534.1_pt1 | contig 41426 bp, 47 predicted proteins | sample 3512361 | NCBI WGS metagenome assembly VFQS01 (sample SAMN10412375, study PRJNA504923) | tailings metagenome | isolation source: Relicate 1 Philex TSF3 active mining | place: Philippines
GCTCTGATTCCAGCTTGCAGCTGATTGTGAGTTTTGGGGTGTTCGCCATTGGCTACCTGATGCGGCCTGTGGGCGGCCTCGTGCTTGGCCCCGTGGGCGATCTCCTGGGGCGCCGCACCATGCTGATCGCCAGTGTGGTGGTGATGGGTGGCTGCAGCTTGTTGATCGGCCTGTTGCCCACCTATGCCAGCTGGGGGCCCTGGGCGGCCTATGCGTTGTTGGCCTTACGCATGCTGCAGGGGTTGTCGGTCGGAGGCGAATACACCGGTTCGATCACTCTGGTGTTCGAAACGTCGCAACCGGAACGGCGCTGCTGGCGCTTGGCTGTGACTGCGGCTGGCTCCATCGTGGGTTTTGTGGCTGGTGCTGCGGCCGCGGCGCTGGTCTACGCCAGTCTCCCCAAGCCGGACGTGCTTGCGTGGGGATGGCGACTGCCTTTTTTCGCTGGTGCGGTGGTCGCCTTGCTCGGTCTTTGGCTGCGGAAGGCCAATTTGCCTGTCGGTGAGCAGAGCACGCAAAGCACACCCACAGGCCTCGAGCACCCTGTTGCCGTGCTGAGGGCGCTATGGCGTGATCGCGTCCCCTTCCTGCGGGTGATGGGGGCCATCGCCTTCGCCGATGTGGCTTTCTACATGGTTTTGGTGTTTTTAGTGCAATTCGCCATCAGCCAGGCACCCGAGCTCGCTGGTGCGTTTAGTAGTGCGACTGCGATCAATGAAAGCTTTGGCGTTGGCCTCGTGTTGCTTGCAGGGAGGCTGAGCGATCGCTATGGCGCGTTGCGTTGTATGCGTCTGAGTTGTCTTGCTCTGGGTGCTGTTCTGATCCCTTCGTTCCTGTTGATGCAACAAGCCACTGTGGTGGGAGTGTGGCTGGGTCAGCTGTTGGCCCTCGTGCCGTTGATGCTGATCTGCGGTTCTTACCCATCCCTGCTTCCAGGCCAATTCCCGGCCAATCTGCGTTGCACGGGCTTTTCTCTTGCTTACAGCCTCGTGGTTGCAGTGTTGGGCGGAACCGCACCGCTGGTGGGCAGCTTGTTGTTGGGGGAGATGTCCTGGAGTTTGGGGCCTGCGTTTTACACCTTGGCCTGGCTACCAGTCTGCCTTTGGGCCCTGCGCACGCTTCCGTTGCGCAACATCTAACAGTCCGCCTCCAGGGCAGGCGCTGGTTTCAGGGGGACCACTGCTTGAGTCCGGCCGGCTTCGATCACCGCCTCGGCAACGCGGAGGGCCTCCACCGCCGTGTTCAGGTTGGCGACCGATGAGTGATAGCCCTGTCGCGCGCAGGCGCAGAAATCCGCCAGCTCGTTGTGTAGGGCGCCGCCAATCCGCCCGCCAGTCATCGGCCAGAGGGCCAGATCGGCGCCATGTAAACGAGCTGTACGCTCCAGACCCACCACCGCTAATTCTGCATCGATTCCCCCATGGCTCTCGCTTTGCACAGTCCAACTGCTCTCCAGTTGGCCGACGCTGCCATCAGCAAGCTGGAGCAGGGCAAAACAGCCAAGCGGGGCAAGATGTTGTTCCACCCTGTACTCGATGGCCATCACCGATGTCACACGACTGCGACTGAGCCAAAGCAGCAGGTCGATGTCGTGGATCAAGGTGCGATGCACCGTATGGATGCGATCGGCGATCGCGGCAAAGGAGCCGTGGCTGCAATTGCGCTGGGCTCTGATTGAAACCAGATCGCCGAAGATACCGGAGCTGATTTGCTCTTTCAGCCGCTGATGGGCAGGCTCATAGCGCAGTAATAAGCCCGTTTGCAACAGCACACCTGAGCGCATCGCGAGCTGCTGCAATGTCTTTGCCTCCTGCCAACTGGGGGCTAACGGCTTTTCAACGAATAGGTGTCGCCCCTTCTCCACGGCGGCTCGGGCTTGAACTCCATGCTGCTCATCGGGTGTCGCCAGAATGATGGCGTCGAGCTTGGCGTCATCAATCATCTCAAGGGCATCCCCATAGCGCCTCTCCACGCCATAACGATCAGCAACGGTGGTTAAAGAAGATGCGTCAGGGTCGGCTACGGCGACTAACGACACATTGTCTAACTGCGCCAAAACATTGGCGTGCAGCTGGCCGAAATGCCCCAAGCCTGCCAATCCGACGCGGAGTCGAGGCTGAAGAGAGGAATGCCCCACTATTCTGATCAGAGGTTGGGAGTGCTGAGAGCAGCTTCTCGATTCAACCCCCGAACGCTTGTACTTGTGCCGCCCAAGCTCGCGTGAGAAATCGAGATCTGCTGATCATGGATGTTAGCGGTATGCAGCCAGCCGCGCCCTTGAAACATCACAACGATGTCCAATCTAAGGTTGTTGTCGTGCGTCAGCTGTAATCCATTGCTCCCACTACCAGTCATGATCACCACGTTCGTCTGCGGCTCGAGATACCGCTGGAAAGTCTTTCATTGCACTTCGGTAATCGTTTCCTCGCTGTCCCTTGGGAAACCCTTCCTCTGTTTGCCTGTCTGATCGAGATTCCGAATGGCCACGTTCATCGTGGTGCCTGAAGTGGTCATTGCTGGGGTCCTGGTCTAAGGGCGTTAGGCTGAGGTTGATCACTACAAGATTTGGGGCAATTGGATTGGATCCCCAGTGGACCTGATCGACATCCAGTGGTTTCGTTCCACGTTGCCTTCGGCTTCCCGTGTGTTTCCCTTGAGCCACTGGAGCGCCTGGATGAGAGTGGTCGCGTTGCGATTCTCCATGGCCAGCTTGGCTGTGGTGGCTCTGATCCTCCTGATGCTCGAGTCGGGCCCGTTTGCTGTTTGGTTGGGCTAGCCCTTTTTTAGGGCGTAGGCCAGGATGAATTCCTCTGCTAGTAGGATAATGGGAACAATTAGTAAATACTGGTTGTTGAACTGATCGGTCAGGAGCTCTGCAAGTCCAAGGCCTGTGATTAGTGCGAACCCTGCTATCTTGATCTTGCTTCCTGTAGTGATGCGTGTTTTGTGGTGATATCTCACAAACGAATGGTTGTGCAGCGAACGCCCATAGGCAAGGCATAGGCCATCCAGTAAGGCCAGGTAAAAGATAAAAATAGTATTGATAATCTGAGATGGGGTCCAGTTGTTAAAGTCGCCGCTTCCCCCGCCTTGTGTGGCTACTAGCTGGGTGAGTTTTGGCATGATGACGATCAGTAGGACGCTCATCATGCCTAGGCTGAGCTGGATTGGGGAGAGCTCTCTTGTTTCGCATATTAGTCTCCTGAGCTTGTACCAGTAGAGGATTACAATGGCGCCAGTTAATATGTAAATGCCGAATAGGATGCCCAGTTTCTGGGCATCCATCGCGTTCATCAGGTGATCCGGAACTGAGTAGGCAAGTAGTGTGAGGGCAACCCCAAATAATGTATCAAAAAGCGGCAGTACCTCGTCGCTTTGCAAGCGATGCACTCGTCTGTTGGATTTTGGATTCGTCACAGCACGCGACCTTTTTTGTAAGTGTGGCAGAAGGGTGGCTGATCGCTATCGGCTGTAACGCAATCGGTGATCTGGTGGTTGGATTGAGATTGGCTCGTTCTTCGCATTGGGGAGTTGTGGCGGATGGGCCTCTTCTGCCCATTTAGCCGGCCGGCCACGGTCGTAGCTGTATTTGTAGAGGGCATGATTCATCTCGTGGCTGCTCGGCCTGATCGACCTGGTCCTCGTCGGGTCGTTTTTGTTGATCCGGTATCGGTCGGTTTTGTGGCTGATTCAGTTTTACGGCTGTGTCTCCGCTCCGCTTGAGCGTCTCTCTGGCCTTCGTGCTCCCCGTGCCACGGTCTGGCGCAATCTCTGTCAGCGGTGCCTGGTCAACGTCTTTTCAGTTGGTGAGATTTTTCCCTGTGCTGTGGCTGCAGTGTGTGCTTCTGCTCGCTTTGAAGGACAGCGATTGCCCCTTGCTTGCGATGATGTCTATTTTTCTATCGATTGAACGAGTGATAGCTTATTCAGCCTGTGAATGTTGATGCGGCGATTCCCTAGTCTGTCTATGCTCACGAGATCGCTGTAGCGATGGTTGATCATGATGTCTTGAACGCTGTAGGCGTGGGTTTGCACAAGGCTGGAGCCTGTCGTCTCGTCAATGCCTTCTACCATCGGCATGATTAAGGCGTTGCGTTGAGCGAGTGCCTCAAGGCCTATTTGTGTGATGGGGCTGTCCTCGTCGAGGGCGTGCGTGATCGTCGCGGTCTGGCTCAGTTGTGGCGTGCCCTTGTTCAGCGTGGGGAGCGAGACAATGCGCCTCTGCCAAAGCCCCGATTCTGGCTCGTCGTCATAAATGAGTGATAGTGTGTAGTTCACGTTGAGCCACTGGCTTCGGTCGGTGGTGACAAAGCGGCAGAAGAGATGGCCGCTGCTGATGTTGCTGATGCAAAGGTGCTGGCTGAAGATCAGCGGAGTCTCGTTGCTGTTGAGTCGGGAGAATACAACGGCAGTCAGTGTTGAAAGGGTGATCAGTCCGCTGATTAAGTCTAAAATCGCAATTGCATAGGTGAACATTGAGTTTGGGCTAAGGCTGCTGAAGCCGTTGGCCAGAAAAGCCTCCACGGCGAATGCAAATGGTTTCGATAGGCCCATTGGCGCATCTCCCGCAATATGACGTGCGTCGAAGCTCAGGATCAGGGCGAAGATTGAGATTTCAATGAGATAGATCCCAGCCATGGTTCCAAAGAACAGCCACCAGGGCATTCGGATCATAGCTGCTAGTGGCTGGCGCCAAAGTTCATGCCACGGTGTGTGCTGGTGATTGTGCTGAATCCTGCGGCGATGAAAATCGAACATTGTTTAATGGCTTTGGCTGTAATCTAAATCGTTTGGATCAATTGCTTCGCAGAGCTCGGTGCTGTGGCTGACGCGAGTGGCTTTGGGGTGCTACTGCTTCGCAGTGATCTTGCTCGGCTCAGTTCAGCGCCTCCTGCATGCTGTCGCCCCGATCTGTAATGAGTGCGCGCGCCTGCTGATGGTTGCATCCAACAGCTCCGGTTTCGATGTTGTGAACCACGTCCAGTCTCTGTGCTGTATGGACAAATCCTCCGGTCGGCGCTGTCTGTCGTTCTTGTGCGTCTCCTCGCCGTGTGCTCAGGCGCGAGGATGTTGAAAAGCCTTTTCCCGCTTGCCGCATTCTCAGCCAACCCGTGATCCGTACCAGGTGCTGGGTGTAGCTCGCGGTGCCAGTGCCTCTGAACTTAAGGCGGCCTACCGGGCCCTGGTGAAGCAGCACCACCCCGATGCTGGTGGTGATCAGCACCGGATTCTTGAGCTCAATGCCGCCTGGGAAGTGCTGGGTGATGCCGAGCGTCGCGCTGAGCACGATCGTCTCCAACAGGCCTCTAACCTGGAGGCTGTGGGTTTCACGACAGCCCGTTCCGCAGCGGCAGGCCGAGCAGTCCGCAAGGCCACGGCCCAGGCCGCCCGTGGCGATGCCGAGCTGCTCGCCTGGTTGCAGCAGGTTTATGGCCCGATTGATCGCCTGCTGGCCCAGGTGATCAATCCCTTTCCGGCCCAGCTGCGCGCCCTCTCAGCTGATCCCTACGACGATCAGTTGATGGAGGCCTTCTGCACCTTCCTCGAGCAGAGCCAGGCCCGCATGGAGAAGGTGGAATCGCTCTATCGCTCCATGGCAGCGCCCGCTTCAGCCCAGGGCTTCAGCCTCAGCGTGTATCACTGCCTCTCGCAAGTGCAGGATGCGCTCACAGAACTCGAGCGCTACACCATGGGGTACGTGGATAGTTACCTTCGCGACGGCCGCGAAATGCTCCGCGAAGCCAAACAGCGCCGCACACGCTTGCACGAGGAGCGCCGCCGGCTGGAGATCTAACTTCTTGCGTGGGCTGACAGCTGTTTGCCCTTGAACCATTATGAAAGGCAGCTGATCAGCGGCACGGTGGCCCTACGGCTTCAGGCGCTGGCCTTCCTGTTCTTCGCAACGCTGTGCATCGGCCCGCCTGGCATGGCGGAGCCGATTCCTGCACGGCTCCTGAAGTCTCATCAGCTTGACGCCCTTCGCGCCTTCGCAGAGCAGGCGCGCCAGAAGCTGCAGGTTCCCGGTGCTGCCGTGGGGATCATCCAGGGCGATCAGATCCTCCTGGCAGAGGGTTTTGGGCAACGGCGTTTGGGGGCTTCAGAAGCTCCGGATGCCGATACGCTGTTCATGGTGGGCTCCACCACCAAGCCCCTGACGAGCCTCTTGCTCGCCCGCTTGGTGGACCAGGGCAAGCTGAGCTGGAGCACGCCGTTGCAGGTTCTGCTGCCGGAGCTGCGCTTGGCGGATCCAGTTCTCCAGCAGCGCTTGCGGGTTCGGCATCTGCTGTGTGCTTGTAGTGGGCTACCACGACGCGATTTGCCTCTCTTCCTCGGGTTCGAGGCCAGTACGCCCGCCGCCCTGTTGGCCAGCCTCGCTACCTGGCAACCCAGCCGCCCGCTGGGGCAAGCGTTTCAGTACAGCAATCAACTTCCCGCCGTGGCAGGTTTCCTGGCGGGCCGTGTGGCCTTCCCGGCGCTGGAGCTGGGTGCTGCCTATGACCGCGCCATGCAGGAGCAGCTGTTCACTCCACTGGGAATGACTGCCACCACGCTTTCGTTCGACGATGCGCTGCAACGGCCCAACCTGGCCTGGCCCCACGGGTTTGATGGGCTGGCGCAGCTCGTGCCCGTTGACACCGCTGTGAACCGGAGTGTGGTTCCCGCACGCCCCTCAGGAGGTGTGTGGAGCACCGTGAATGACATGCTCCGCTACGTGGCGCTCGAGTTGCATGAGGGGCAGCTGCCGAATGGGAGGCCCTATCTCTCGCGACAGGCGCTGCACGCCCGTTCGCTACCGCAGGTGCGCGTGGCACCTGAGGGTTTCTATGGCCTGGCGCTCGAGATTGATCACGCGTTCGGTTCACCGGTGTTGCTCCACAGCGGTTCCACCGCTGGCTACGCCAGCCTCCTGTTTTGGTTGCCGCAGCAGCGGATTGGCGCCGTGGTGCTCACCAACGGCGATCAGGGGCTCGTCTTGGCGCGTTTGCTGCAGCAGCGACTGTTGGAGCTTGTGCTGCCGATCAAGCCTGAAGCCGAAGCACTGCTGCGTGAGCAGGCTGCAGGGCTGCAGGCTCAACGCCAGCTGGCACTGGCGGGGTTGGTTTTACCGGCTGATCCTCGGGCGTCCCAGCGGTTGGCCAATCGTTACTACAGCCCTGATCTGGGTTGGCTGCAGATACGCCGCGAGCAGGGCAACACCAGATTCGACTTTGGCGGATTTGTCAGCACCGTGGGTACGCGAACCCAGAAGGATGGCTCTTTGGCTTTTGTGATCATGGATGCCGGTCTCAATGGAGTGACCTTTGTTCCTGCTGATGCCACCGCTCGCACCCTGGTGGTGCGAGAACAGGCTCAGGTGTATCGCTACAGGGCGCAGTGAGGTGGCGTCATTGCGGATGAGCGAATTTGAGTATTTGCTGGTTCTGGTGTCGGTTCTGGTTGGCGTGGCTCTCTCTGATCTGGCCACCAGCACCCACCGTTTGTTGCGGGAGCGCCGCCGCGTGCGCTGGGACTGGCTCTCCCCCCTCGCAGCAGGGCTGGCAACCCTCGCCATTCTTCGGTTCTGGTGGAAGTTTTATCACTTCGGCCAATCGGAGGCCTGGGAGCGGTTCGGCTTCTTCCTGTTGCTTTTGGTGCAGCTCTTTCAGCTGGTACTCCTCGCGTGTGCTGCCTTGCCCGATGAAGCATCGGGCCTGGATCTTCGGCGGTTTTATGCCGAGCAGTCGCGCTATTTCTGGTGGTTGTTCAGCACGTATGCCCTAGGCGCCATCGCATTCAACGCGCTGGCCTCAGGTGGTGTGTGGTGGTTGGGCGCACCGACTGCTTCGCATGCATCGGTGGCTTTCATCACCAATCTTGTGTTTCTGCCGGTGTCGATCACCCTCGGCCTGTGCCGGCAGCGCCGCTTGCATGAGTGGCTTGTTCCTCTGGTGTGCCTCTACTTCCTTGGATTGTTTTTCCCGCAGCAACTGGCCTGAGCAGCGGTGTGGCTTCAGAAGCTGTCCAGCTGATCCGCCCGCAGCCACACATCCGGCACCGGCCGGCGGAAGCGCAGTTGGGCGTAATCGCCTTTGATCATCAGCACCTCAGCGGGGCCTTCAAAGATGTAGTCGGGCGCCACGGTGTCGCTCGCCTGCGCTTCGAGGCTGTTGGCGTAGGCGTTGCGGTTCACCTGCACCAGGCTGCCCTTTTTGATGGTGCTCTTGGCGGCGGCCTCGGGTGTTGCCGCGGGCGTTTCAGCCATGGCGCTGTTGCGTGCTGCCAGGCAGGCTAGAGCCCGCTCCTCGCTCCTGGTTTTGTGCCCCCAAGCCTGGCTCTGCTGCTGGTGCTCTTCGGTGGCCTGTTGTTGCTGGCTCTCTTCCTTGACGACATCGCTTCCCAGATCCGCATGCCCGGCATCCTCCTGGTGCTGGTGCTCGGCTTGCTGATCGACAACAACATCAACGCTGGCCCCGATCAGCCGGCGGCGCTGCTCAACCTGGCCCAGGCCGATCAGCTGGCCCAGGTGGCGCTGGTGCTGGTGCTGTTTTTCGGTGGGCTGGCGGCCAACTGGCAGCAGATGCGGCAGGTGCTTGTGCCCTCGATGCGCCTGGCCACCTTGGGTTCCCTGCTCACGGCTGCAGCCTTGGCGCTTGTGGTGATGCTGACGCAGCACCTCCCTTGGAGGCATCACGCCCTCGGGGTGGCGGGTGCCCTGTTCATCGGGGCCATGTTCTGCAGTACCGATGCCTCGGCCGTGCTCACGCTGCTGCGGCCGCTGCGGAACCGCCTGCCCCTGCGCCTGCTCGATCTGCTCGAGTGCGAGTCCGGGTTCAATGACCCCATCGCGGTGGTACTGGCCAGCCTGGCCATTGCGCTGCCCCATAGTTCAGACACCGCCATCGCGCCGCTGTTGGTGGAGGTGGTGCGCCAGTTTTTGCTGGGAGCTTTTGTGGGCTTCCTCGGCGGCAAGGCTGCTGTGTTGCTGCTGGGCCGCCGCAACCATCGCCTCAACCTCAGCCAGGTCACGGTGATGGCCCTGGCGGCCCTGATGCTGATGGCCGGCGGCAGCAGCCTGGTGGGTGCGAGCCCCCTGCTGGCGGCCTATGTGATGGGCCTGGTGCTTGGCAACAGCGAAGAGGTGGATCAGGAGCAGCTGGAGGCCAGCCAGGCTGGTTTTGCCAAGTTGGCGGAGCTGATGCTGTTTCTCTGCCTCGGCCTGGTGGTGCAACCCACCGATGTGGTGGAGCTGCTGCCCACAGCGCTGATGTTGCTGTTGGTGCTGTTGCTGGTGCGCTGGTTGGTGGTGGGCCTGTTGCTGCTGCGCTCGGGCTTCAGCCGCGCAGATTGCCAGTTCACGGCGCTGGCGGGTGTGCGCGGGGCCGTGCCGGTGGCCATTGCCCTTCAGGCCGCTGCTTCCGATGTGCCCTGGGGGGATGCCATGCCGGCCTTTGCGCTGGCGGTGGTGCTGCTGGGGCTGGTGCTGCAGGGGTCGCTGCTCAGCCCTGTGGCGCGGCGCCTCGGCCTGGTGGGCAGAGCCCATCCCTAGCGTTGCCCGGTGAGCTGGAGCCGAGCGCGTGCGGATTCTGTTGGTGGGGTGCAGCGGCTTTGTGGGCCGCGCCCTGGTGCCTCAATTGCTGGAGGCGGGCCACAGCCTCACCCTGGTGAGCCGTGCCCCGCAGCCGCTTCCCGGTGTTCAGCACCCGCAGCTGCAGCGGCTCCAGGCGGATCCCGCCAACCCCGCCAGCTGGCAGCAGCCGGCGCTGCAGCAGGCCCTCGCCCAGGCCGAGGCGGTTGTGAACCTCGCCGGTGAGCCCATCGCCGAGAAGCGCTGGACGCCTCAGCACCTGCAGCTGCTCCACAGCAGCCGGATCGACACCACCCGCGCCCTGGTGGCCGCCATGGCCGCTCTGCCGGAGGGCCAGCGCCCGGGCGTGCTGATCAATGGCTCGGCCATCGGCTACTACGGCACCAGCGCCAGCCAGGAGTTCAGCGAATCCAGCCCCGCGGGCAGCGACGTGCTCGGCCGGCTGTGTGCGGCCTGGGAGCAGGAAGCCCAGGCCGCAGCCGCGTTCTGCCGCGTGGTGATCCTGCGCATCGGCATCGTGCTGGGCGGCGATGGCGGTGCCCTCGGCAAGATGCTGCCGGTGTTCCGCATGGGCTTCGGCGGGCCCATCGGTGATGGCCAGCAGTGGATGAGCTGGATCGCCCGCCCCGACCTCTGCCAGCTGATCAGCACCGCCCTCGCCGATGGTGCCTACAGCGGTGTGTACAACGCCGTCGCACAACAGCCCTGCAGCATGGCCGCCTTCGCGGCCGCCCTGGGCCGTTGCCTCGGGCGCCCCAGCCTGCTGCCGGTGCCTGGGCCCCTGCTGCAGCTGTTGCTGGGCGATGGCGCCAAGGTGGTGCTGGAGGGCCAGAAGGTGCTGCCCAAGCGCCTGGAGCAGCAGGGCTTTGCCTTCCGCTACGGCGAGCTCAGCGCTGCACTCGCTTCTGCCACCAGTTGAGGGCCCAGCCCAGCACACCGCTGAGGATCGCGGCCCCCATCAGCAGGCCGATCGCCGGGGTGAACAGCGGCTCCCACAGCCGCTGAAACCAATCCAGTGGTGTGTCGATGCCGCGGCTGTGGCACAGCACCGCCACGCCAAACCAGATCGCCCCGGCGATCACCACAAACACATCCACCACCAGCAGGGTGTCGATCCAGCCTTTGAGGCGCTGGCCGAGGGGCAGGGCGCTGCTGCTGGGTTCAGCCATCCAGGTGGGTGTGCAGATCGGCGGCCATCCTGGCGGCCCCGCCGCCGCTGCCGATGCGCTCCATCCCCAGTTGTTGCAGCTCGCTGCGCCAGCGCGTGTCGTGCAGCAGGCGCTCCAGCAGCTTCTCCAGCTGATCGGCCGTGGCATCGAGCTGGGCATCGCTGCCCGGATCACCGCCGGCGCAGAACACACCCGGCCCCAGCAGGCGCCGCTGCGCTTCGGCGAAGTTCTCGGTGAATTGCGGCCCTTCACCCACCAGCTGCAGCACGGGCTTGCCCAGCCCCACGCATTGCTCGGCGGCGGTGCCGGTCATTGAGAGCAGCAGATCGCACTGCTGCACCACCGCCGCAAAGCGCCCCCATTCGAGCTGGAGCAGCAGGGGCCCCCGCTGCAGGCAACAGCGTTCGTCGCCTTCGAGCTGCAGCTTCCAGCCCAGCCGGCTGGCTAGTGGTGCCACTTCCTGCGGCGTGAGTTTGCCCACCAGGGCTGCATGCAGCCCCAGGCGCTCGGAGGGCCGCAGCGCTTCTGGCAGCCGCTCGAGCACCCGCAGCATCAGCTCAAGGTTGTGCAGCGCTTCCGGCAGACGGCTACCCGGCAGTAGCCCCAGCCGTTGCACGGGTGTGCCCTGCAGCGGCTCGCTGGGACTGAGGGCACCATCGAAGAAGGGATTGCCAAGAAAATGCACCGGCCGCTGCAGCTGGCCGGTGAGGTCGGCGGCGGTGAGGGCATCACGGCTGTAGATGGCGCGGGTGCGCCGCCCGCGCAAGCAGGGTGCGCAGGGCCAGGGCAGCCGCAGCTTGCCTTCGTAGTGGCTGGAGTAAGCCACCAGATAGGTGGCTGTGGGCCGGCCGCTCAGCCAGGCCGCAATCACGGGGATCACATCTCCCACCACCAGGATCAGCCGGTAGCGGCGGGCGATGCGCAGCAGCAGCAGCAGCCGGCTGAGCAGATAAAGGATCTGCCCCTGCACCACTTCGGTGATGCGGCCCCAAAAGCTGGTGTAACCCAGTCCGCCGGTGCTGTATTCACGGGTGCGGCCGCGCACGCGGATCCCCGCCTGGCTGTAGGCGCGTCCATGGCCCACCAGGGGTAGGGCCTCCACCGCCAGCCCTCTCTGCTGCAGGGCCTGGCCGATCAGGGCACCGCTGAGGTCTTCGCCATGGCCGTTGCTCAGCAGCAGGATCGGTCTTGGATCGCTGCCGGGCGGCCTCAACCTTTGAGCCAAGCCTGCACCTTCTGCAGGGCCTGCCAGTCGGGGCGGCGGGCCAGCCCATCCGCGATCGAGCCATCCAGCTCTTCAGCCAGTTCCGGTGCCATCGCCCGCACGCGCAGCACCCACTCGATGTGCTCGCGCACGCCTTTGGCGTTGGTTTCCAGCATCGCCAGGCTGAGGTTGATCCGGGCTTGGGGGTCCTGGGGGTTGAGCTTCACGGCGTTGCGGGCTGAGCGCAGCGCCACCTGGGGCTGGTTGTCGAGCAGCTGCAGCCAGGCCAGGCAGGTCCAGCCCGCCGAGAGCCGCGGCTCCTGCTGGGTGATCGTGAGGAAGCTGTCGATCACCTCCGGCAGCGGCGCGCCTTCTTGGTAGCGCTGCAGGGCCTGCTCAAACAGCGAGGGGGCTTCAGCAACGGCGTCGGTCATGGGTGGGCAGCAGGCCTGGTCGTGCCCTCAGGTTCGCACCCGGGCGGTCAGGGCTGCTGTGCCTGCGTTGGTGAGACCGGACCCGGGATCAAGGGGTGTGGTGTTGCGCAGACGTGTCCAGATCTGGATATCCATGGATATCCGGACCTGGACACCGCTCAAGACACCACGACAGCCAGAAACGCGCAGCCCCTCACACCGCAAACGAGCTTCCGCAGCCGCAGGTCTGGGTGGCGTTGGGGTTGGTGAAGTTGAAGCCGCCGCCGATCAGGGCGCTGGAGAAATCCAGCTGCATTCCATAGATGTAGAGCAGGCTCTTGGGATCGCTCACCACCGTGAAGCTGGGGGCGCCGGCCGGTTCGTAGATGTAGCGCTCATCGTCGGCCTGGATCTCGGAGGCATCGATGAAATCCATCGTGTAGCTCATGCCGCTGCAGCCGCCGGAGCGCACGCCCACCCGCAGCACCTTGCCGTCGCCCTGGGCGGGCAGCAGCGTGCCCAGCTGCTTCATCGCTGATTCGGTGATCAGGATGCCCTTGCCGTCGCGGCCGGTGTGGGTGGCCTGCGCGGGTTGAGCGGCGACGGGTGTGGTGGCGGTCTCGCTGGTCATCGAAAGGCCCTGGCCTGATGAACCCATCGTATGGAGCGCAACCCACACCTGCCGCCGCGTGGGGCGTCTCCATAGAGTCGTGCCCATTCCGTGGGAGCAGCAGGGTGCGCGTCGCCATCGTGGGTTCGGGGTTGGCCGGGTTGGCGGCGGCGGTGGATCTTGTGGATGCCGGCCATCAGGTGGACCTGTACGAAGCCCGGCCGTTCATGGGCGGCAAGGTGGGCAGCTGGGTGGATGAAGGCGGCAATCACATCGAGATGGGGCTGCACGTGTTCTTCTTCAACTACGCCAACCTCTTCGCCCTGCTGCGCAAGGTGGGGGCAATCGACAACCTGCTCCCCAAAGACCACACCCATCTCTTCGTGAACGCCGGCGGCGACCTGCGCGAGCTGGATTTCCGCTTTGCCCTGGGCGCCCCCTTCAACGGGCTCAAGGCCTTTTTCACCACCCCCCAACTCGACTGGCTCGACAAGCTGCGCAACGCCCTTGCGCTGGGCACCAGCCCGATCGTGCGCGGCCTGGTGGATTACGAGGGGGCGATGAAGGTGATCCGCGATCTCGATCGCATCAGCTTCCAGCAGTGGTTCCTCGGCCACGGCGGCAGTGAGCAGAGCATCAAGCGGATGTGGAATCCGATCGCCTATGCCCTTGGCTTCATCGACTGCGAGGCGATCTCGGCCCGCTGCATGCTCACCATCTTCATGATGTTTGCGGCGAAAACCGAAGCTTCCAAGCTCAACCTGCTCAAGGGCTCGCCGCACCGCTGGCTCACCGGCCCGATCCTCGACTACATCCAGCAGCGCGGCGGCAAGCTGCACCTGCGCCACCGCGTGTCAGAGGTGGTGTTTGAAGAAGGCTCTGCGGCCGCCGATGGACAGCCCGCCACTCAGGTGAGTGCTCTCAAGCTCGGCACCCCCGATGGCGATATCGAGGTGAAGGCCGATGCCTACCTCGCCGCCTGTGATGTGCCCGGTATCCAGCGGATGATCCCCGAGGCCTGGCGCCGCTGGCCCCTGTTTGACAACCTCTACAAGCTCGAGGCTGTGCCCGTGGCCACCGTGCAGCTGCGCTACGACGGCTGGGTGACCGAACTGGGCGACGGTGCCCTCGAGGAGGCCGCCCGCCGTGATGTGGAGCGCCCCGCCGGCCTCGACAACCTCCTCTACACCGCCGACGCCGACTTCAGTTGCTTCGCTGATCTGGCCCTGGCCAGCCCTGTGGACTACCGCAAGGAAGGAGTGGGCTCGCTGCTGCAGTGCGTGCTCACCCCCGGTGATCCCTGGATTCCCAAGAAAACCGAAGACATCGTGGCTGCCACCGATGAGCAGGTGCGGCGCCTGTTCCCCTCGGCCCGCAACCTGAAGCTCGTGTGGAGCAACGTGGTGAAGCTGGCCCAGTCGCTCTACCGCGAAGCGCCTGGCATGGAGCCCTATCGCCCGGATCAGGCCACGCCGGTGGGCAACTTCTTCCTGGCCGGCAGCTATACCAAGCAGGATTACATCGATTCGATGGAAGGCGCCACCATGAGCGGACGACTGGCCGCCGCCGCCATCCTGGGGAGCAAGGCCGAGCTCGCCACGAATGCGGCTGTTGCCTGATCACACCAGCCTGATCACCCCCTCGCTTGATTCCCATGGGCCGTTGGCTTGAACACAGCGTCACCACGGAGGTGAAGGCCTCGGCCGAGCGGGTGTGGGCAGTGTGGAGCGATCTCGAGGCCATGCCCCGCTGGATGAACTGGATCGAATCGGTGGTGACCGAACCCGGCGATCCCGACCTCACAGATTGGACCCTCGCTGCCCAGGGCTTCCGCTTTCACTGGAAAGCGCGCATCACCCAGCGGGTGGAGGCCCAGCAGCTGCACTGGGAATCGGTGGGCGGGCTGCCCACGAAAGGCGCCGTGCGCTTCTATCCCCAGGGCCCCGACCTCACCGCCGTGAAGCTCACGGTGAGCTACGAGCTCCCTGGGGTGTTGGCACCGCTGATGGAACCCTCCATCCTGGGGGGGATCGTGACCAAGGAGCTCCAGGCCAATCTGGATCGCTTCCGCGATCTCGTGCAAAGCGGCTATGGCGAGCAGCAGGGATAACGCCTCCAATCCGAGCCGTGTTCTGGGCAGCCGCCGCGCTTGCTTGGGCTGGCTCAGTGGGCTTGCTCTGCTGCCGGCCCTCACCGCCTGCGCCTCCAGTTCGGGGCCAGAAACCATCACCCTGCCGCCCCCGAACCCCAAACCGGCTGCAGGTGAAAAAACAGCAGGAGCCGAGCCTGCGCCGGCGGCTGGCTTTACGCCGTTGCCTACGCCGCAGCAGGTGGTGGAAGCGCTGCCCACTGGCCGGCTTGATCCCTTTGCCCCCTTGCCCCAGGCGAAAGCTGCTGCTTCCAGACATGCTCCGGCTGGCGACCTGCGCTTCACCGGCGTGATCCGCAGTGCCGGCCAGGCCCAGGCCTTGGTTCAGGTGGGGGATCAGAGCGGGTCGGTGTGCGTGGGTCGCCGCGGTGTCTGCGTGGGTTCTGGGTTGCCGGCGTTGCTCCCCGCGGATTGGTCAGTCACCAGCATCGATGTGGCCAGTGGTCGTCTGGTGCTCAACCAGGCTGGTCAGCGCAGAGTGTTCAACCTCTGAGTGGTCGCCCTTCCAGCGCTTGAGCGCAGGCCGCCACGAGGCCATCGAGGTCGTGGGGATCGGCTTCACAATCCACGCGGCCCAGCACGCTGCGGCAGGTGTGGCTGGTTTGCGGTCCGATCGAGACCAAGGCCACTCCGCTCAGCTGCTCCTGCCACGGATCACCAAAGTGCTGCTCCAGCAGCTGGGCCGTGTGTTGAACAGTTTTGCCGCTGCTGAAGGTGATCGCATCCACCGTTCCGGCGGCGAGGGCCGCGGCGGTGGCTGGCGGTAGCGACGCCGGGCAGCGCGATTCGTAGGCTGCTACTTCCACCACCCGAGCACCCGCTTCCCCAAAAGCTTCCGCCAGCACCGTGCGGCCGCCGCTCTGCACCCGAGGCAGCAGTAGCCGCAGGCCCCAGCCCGATACCGGGAAGTGATCGATCAGGCTGTCGGCCACAAAGTGGGGCGGTACGAAATCCGCCGGCGCCCCCAGCGCTTCGAGGCGGGCGGCGGTTTTGCGGCCCACGGCGGCGATCTTGAGGCTCTGGGGCCGGCGCGCCAGGCTGCCGCCTCGCCGTTGCAGCCGCTGCTCCACGGCATCCACTCCGTTGCTGCTCGACACCACCAGCCAGTGGAATTCATCCAGTTCGGCCAGGGCGTCATCGAGCGGGCCCCATTCATCCGGTGGACCGATCACCAACGCCGGCAGATCCAACACCGTGGCCCCGGCCTGCTCAAACAAGCGCCGTGCCGCGCCGAGTTGCTGCTCGGCGCGGGTGACGGCAATGGTGTGGCCCTGCAGAGGGGCGGAGTTCGGCATCGGGATCAGCCCTCCAGTTTCACCATCGCCCCGGCCTGCTGGCGCAGCTGAGCCGCTTCACTGCTGCGGCCCTGCTGGTTGAGCAGCGCGATGGCCTGGCGGAAGCTGCTGCGAGCGCCCTCGATGTCGCCGCCCAGCAGGAGCGCTACCGCCAGGTTCTGATGGGTTTCCGCGTGCTCGGGCTGGAGCCGCCGCGCTTCGCGGTAGGCCTCCAGGGCACCGGCAATGTCGCCGAGGCGGCGGCGGATCAGGCCGAGGTTGTACCAGCCCAGGCTGATCTCAGGAGCAGCGGCGGTGGCCCGCTGGCAGAGCGCTTCGGCCTCCTGCGGTTGACCTTGCTGAAGCAGCAGGGCCGCCAGGTTGAGCCGGGCGGCGAGGCTCAGGCGTGGTGCCAGCGGCAGCGCTAGGGCTTCGCGATAGAGGGCCACTGCAGCGGAGGGATTGCGCCCGGCTTCCGCCAACGCCAGATGCAGCAGCAGCTCGTAGCGCTCGGGGTGGGCGTCTGCCGGGCACTGCTCCAGCCCCAGGCGCAGCAGTGCTGTGCCGCGCTCCAGGTTGCCTTCGGCCACCTCCAGGCTGCCGAGCTTGGCGCAGGCGTAGGGATCACCTGGCCGCTCCAGCAGCTCGGCTTCCATCGCCTGGCGCAGCCGCTGCGGCTTGTTGCCCTGGGCCAGCAGCTCCGGCCGGTAGCCGTCGTGCAGCAGGGCGGGTTCGGGGCAGTCGGCGATGCGCCAGTGGCTCTCCTGCTGGAGCAGTTCCGCCACGCTGTCGTCCACCATCGAGTGGTAGGCACGGCTCCAGCGGATCGCTGGGTGGCGCCGGAACAGGCGGCTCACATTCGAGTAGGGCGATTGCACCGCGCCGCGCTCGTGGCGCAGCAGGTTGATCAGCAGCACATCCGGCTGGGCCATCAGGGCCCGCAGTGGCGCCATCGCTTCCGGCCGTAGGCGCTCATCGGCATCGAGCACCAGCACCCAGTCGCCGCTCACCCATTGGAGGGCCTGGTTGCGGGCCGGGGCGAAGTCGCCCGGCCAGTCGATCTTCTCCACGCGGGCCCCCAGCGCCTGGGCTAGGGCCACGGTGTTGTCGGTGGAGCCGGTGTCCACCACCACCATTTCGTCCACGAAGCCCTGCACCGAGCGCAGGCAGTCTTCGATCTGCGCCGCTTCGTCGCGCACGATCATCGAGAGGCTGAGCATGGCGGTGGTGCAGGCGGCCTGAGGCTAGTGGCAGGGCCGGGCCAGGCTGCGCTGGCTTCAGTCGGTGAAGCCGCCCTGGCTGAAGCCTCCTTCCAGGGCATCGGCATCCAACCCCAGGGTCTGCAGCACCACCGCCTGGGCCTGCGGCATCTGGCCTGGGCTGTAGGCCGCCGGCAGCTCCGGCGGCAAGAGCGTGCGCAGCTGCTCCCAGAGATAGGGGCTGCCGTACACCGCCAGCCCCGCCAGGCGCCCTGCCCCCAGCAGCTGCCGCACCACCTGGGGCCAGGGTTCATCGCCGCCGGCACTGCCGCGGAAGGGATTGCCGCGCACCAGCAGCTGCAGCAGCACCGGGCCGTTGCCCAGGCGATCAAGCGCCAGTGGCTCTTCTGCGTTGCCGCTCCAGGGACTCGGGCTGCGGCTATCGAGCAGCACGGCCCGATAGCCCTGGGCTGCTGGCCGCAGCAGCGCCGGTGCCATGGCCGGCAGCTGCGGGGCATTCAATTGGCTGTCAAGCCGGATCAGGTTCACGCCGTCCGCCGCCGCCCGCACCGAGCCGCCCTGTCGCTCCAAGCTCAGCTCCAGCAGCTCATGGGTGAGCGCGCGCTCCTGGTCTGCCACCAGGGCGTTGAGCTCCTGCACCACCGCTTCCAGGCGCTCTGCACCCAGAGGGCGGCAGCGCTGCAGGGCTGCCCTGCGCCGCTCCAGACTGGCCTGCACGCGGGCCTGGCTGATGCGCCCGCTCTCCACCGCTTCCGCCAAACCCTCGAGGGCAGCGGCGGCATCCGCGGGCATCAGGATCAGATCGGCGCCGGCTTCAAACGCCAGCACGGCCGCTTCCGCCGCGCCGTAGGTGTTGGTGATGGCGTCCATCACCAGGGCATCGGTCACCACTAGGCCTTGGAAGCCCAGGTCATCCCGCAGCAGGGTGCTGAGCACGGCCGGCGAGAGGGTGGCGGGATGGGTGCTGTCGAGCGCGGGCAGCTGCAGATGGGCCGTCATCACCGAGGCCACATCTGCTGCGATTGCCGCCCGGAACGGTGGCAATTCCACAGCGTCCAGGCGCTCTTGGCTGTGGGGAATCAGCGGCAATTCCAGGTGGGAGTCGCTGCTGGTGTCGCCATGGCCGGGGAAGTGCTTGGCGCAGGCCAGCACCCCCTCGCCCTGGCAGCCGCGCACAAAGGCGGCCGCCAGGGCGCCCGCGCTCTGCGGCGTTTCCGCCCAGGCCCGCACGTTGATCACCGGGTTGGCCGGGTTGTTGTTCACATCGCACACGGGCCCCAGCACCCAGTTGAGCCCCAGCAGCCGCGCCTGGCGGCCGCAGCAGCGGCCATAGCGTTCCGCCAGCTCCACAGCTCGCGCCGGATCGTTGCCATGCAGCCGCCCCAGCGCAAGGGGCGGCACCAGCCAGCTGGCTCCTTCAAAGCGCTGGCCCACGCCTTCTTCCACATCGGCGCAGAGCAGCAGAGGCTGTTGGGCCCAGAGCTGCAATTGGGCGCAGCGCAGCCGCAGGTCTTCGGCGCTGCCCCCCAACAGGATCACTCCGCCCACGCCCAGCTCGAGCAGCTGCTTTAGCTCGGTATTGCTGAGCTCCCAACGGGGATAGCGGCGCTGGCTGTCGCGGCTGAAGCCGCTGCCGCGCACCACCAGCAGCTGCGCCAGTTGGCGGCGCAGCTCAGCTGAGGTCATCGTCGAGCTGGCCGCTGCCCTCGGGGATCTCGCCCCGCTCCTGGCGCTTCTGCTCCAGCTGGTTCAGCAGCCCCAGCACCGACGTGCCCTTCTCGATGCCCCGATCCAGGTGAAAGATCACCTCCGGGGTGCGGCGCATATTGAGGCGGCGGCTCAATTCGCCTTTCACGTAGCCCGCCGCTGAGCGCAGCCCGGCCAGGGCCTGGTCTTGCACCTCCGGCGTGCCATACACGCTCACGAAAATTTTGCAGTGCTGCAGATCGCCCGCCACTTCCACATTGGTGACGCTCACCATTCCCAGGCTGACGCGATCGTCTTTGATCCCATTCACCAACAGTTCGCTGATCTCACGGCGGATTGAGGCCGCCACCCGTTCCACCCGCCTGCTCTGCGCCATGCCTAGGCGATCACATCTGTGCTCACCATGGCACGCAGGATCAGTCCCAAGCTCAGCAGACCACTCACCAGCGCCCCCACCAGCGCCACAGCGGTGACGGGATTGCTGCGCCTCTGGGCCAGTGGCTCGAGCACCGAGTTGGCGACGCCCAGGCCGAAAGCAATCAGATAGCGCGGGTAACGCGTCACATTGAGGAAGAAATCCCGCATCGGGGCTCGGGCGCTGGCCGTTGAGTGCTGGCTACTCTGCCGCGAAAAGGGTCCGATGCTGGAGCTCCATCAGTTCCGCCACTCCGCCTTCTGCGAGAAGGTGCGCTTGGTGCTGGCGGCTAAGGGCCTCGCGTACAGCGTGGTGGAGGTCACCCCTGGGGTGGGGCAGTTGGAGCTCTATCGCCTGTCGGGGCAGCGGCAGGTGCCGGTGCTGGTGGATGGCTCCAACGTGATCGTCGATTCCAGCGCCATCGCCCAACACTTGGAGCGCCACACGCCGGAGCCAGCCCTGGTGCCCGCCGATCCGGCCCTGCGCGCCCAGGTGCTGCTGCTTGAAGACTGGGCCGATACCGCCTTGGCCGCCGGCGTGCGGCTGGCCCTGGTGCAAGCCGCAGCCGCCGATCCGGTGTTGCGCGGCGGATTGCTCCCCGATGCCACCCCAGCCCCTCTGCGCAGTCTGGTGGGAGCGCTTCCCTCCGGCGTGCTCAGCGGCCTGGGGCAGGTGATCGATCACGGCGGCCTTGAGCAGCTCCGCGCCAACCTTGAGAACCTGGCGGTGCTGGTGCAGCAGCAGCCTTATTTGGTGGGCGATCGGCTGAGCCTGGCGGATCTCGCGGTGGTGGCTCAGCTCTCGCTGCTGCTCTTTCCGGCCAGTGCCGGAGCACCTCTGGCTGGCCGTGGCGTGCCAGGCCTGGCGGATGACCCCCTGCTGGCGCCGCTGTGGCAGTGGCGCGATGCCATCGGCACGCAGGTGGGGCGCCCCTAATCCAGCCGTTCCAGCACCAATTGGCCCCGCCAGCTGCGGCGGGCTTCGCCGGCTAGCCCTTCGGCTGGTGAGCCATAGCTCGCCTGCCATTGCTCGGCTTCGATGCGATCCGGCTTCACCAGCCGGTAGCGGCTGAGGGTTTCCACGCGGCTCACCCGCGGATCACCAGGGCCATGCAGCACCTGTAGGGCCAGTTCATCGGCCAGGAAGCAGCTGTCGCTGGTTTGAGCGCTGCGCCGCCCCACCACCGTGGATTCCAGCTGCTGATCACCCCTGAGCAGGGCGAGCTGCCGATTGGGATTGAGCGGATCGTTGCGCACCTGCAGCAGCTGATCCCCCAGCAGGGCAGAGCCAATGGCCGCGGCGTTGAAGGCCCGATCACCCACCACCTCGCCCTGCGGATCCAGGTTGAAGCGCACTTCGTAGTGGAGATCGGGCTCCACGCCGCTGGGGTCGTGGTTGGTGGCCTGCCATCGCCCCGCAAACCACTCCGGGTAGAGCAGATCACGCTGCCCGGGCCGCGGCAGCGGTGCCGGCAGGCTCCAGCTTGGCCAGCTCGCCAGCCGCTGCTCCAGGGGCTCGGCAGCGGAAGCGGCCCGGGCCATCGGCGTTTGCAGCAGCAGCACCAGCGCCGCCAGGCAGCAGCCGCGCAGCAGTGCGATCCCCATGGCTGAACAGGCGTGGCAGGCTGCGCTGATCCTGGCGCTACGCCCTAGCCCCATGTCTGATCCGCTGATCCGTGAACTGGATCATTACGTGGTGCTGGAGCCGGGCCGCCCGCAGCAGTTGCTCACCGCCGCAGACACCCTGGCCTGGCTTACGCAGCAGCTGCAGCAGCTGGAGCCGTTGCCGGCTGATCTGCTCGCTCTGCCGGATGCTGCTGCCAGAGCCCAGCGCCTGCTGGAAACCGCCTGTGAGCTCGAGCTCGAGCCGGGTGTGGTGGTTCAGTGGTTTGCGATCCGCCTGGAACCGCCAGGCAGCTAGTTGATCGAGTTGCTCGCTTCACCGGCGTCGTTCACCACCTGGAGGCGGTGCTGCGGCGCTGCGGTGCGCTCCTTCAACACACTGGGCAGCGCTTCGAGGATCTGGGCCGCCACCTGCTCGGCAGGGCGACCGTCTTGAACGATGTGCAGATCGGCCTGGGCGTAGAGCGGTTGGCGTTCGGCCAGCAGGGCCGTCAGGCGGGCGGCTGGATCTGCGGTTTCAAGCAGGGGCCGTGAGGTGGCATCGCTGCGCAGCCGCTCCAGCAGCAGGGCCTCCGGCGCATCAAGCCAGACCACAACGCCCTGGTGCAGCTGTCCCCAGTTCTCCGGCCGGGTCACCACGCCGCCGCCGGTGGCCACCACCAGCGAATGCCAGCTGGCGATCTGATTGAGCACGGCGGCTTCTAATGCACGAAAGCCTGCTTCGCCGTCGCTGGCGAACAGTTCGGGAATGCTGCGGCCAGCCACCTGCTCAATGCTGGTGTCGGCGTCGAGAAAGCGGTAGCCCAGCAGCTCGGCCAGGTGCCGGCCGGCTGTGCTTTTGCCGCTGCCCATCATCCCCACCAGATAGAGGTTGAGCCCCTCCAGGCGCTGGCGCAGGGCGGCATGCGGGTGGGCCATCGGTGCTGAGACAGCGCAGCGGTTCACATTCCTAGGATGGGGCCTTGCTCGATGCAGCTATGACTCCGCCCCCTGTGGCGGCGCCTCCGGCGAGCCCGGTGCCCGCCGTTCCTGCAGCAGCTTCCCCGCGCGGCCATGCCGCCCATGGCAAGGGCCGTGGCTGTGTGATCACCCGCCGCGCCTGTTTCAGTGCCAGCCACCGCTATTGGCTGCCCGAGCTCAGCGCTGAGGAGAATCAGGCCCGCTTCGGCCCCTGCAGCCTGGCTCCCGGCCACGGCCATAACTACGAGCTGATCGTGGCCATGGGCGGCCCGCTCGATGCCGATGGCATGGTGCTCAACCTCTCGGATGTGAAACACGCCATCCGTGAGCAGGTGACAGCCCAGCTCGACTTCCGCTTCCTCAATGAAGCCTGGCCGGAGTTCGATCTGCAACAGCCCGGCGGCATGCTGCCCACCACCGAGGCGCTCATCCTGGCGATCTGGCGCCGCCTCCAGCCCCAGCTGCCCCTGATGGGGCTGCGCCTTTACGAAACCGACAAGCTCTGGGCCGATGTGCTCGGCGATTCCATGGAAGCGTTCCTCACCATCAAGACCCACTTCGCGGCGGCCCATCGCCTGGCACGGCCAGAGCTGAGCCCCGAGGAGAACGACGCGATTTACGGCAAGTGCGCCCGGCCCCACGGCCACGGCCACAACTACATGCTCGAAGTGACCGTGCGCGGCGCCATCGATCCCCGCACCGGCATGGTCTGTGATCTGGCGGCACTGCAGGCGCTGGTGGATGAGCTGGTGGTGGAGCCGTTCGATCACACCTTCCTCAACAAAGACGTGGCTCACTTCGCCACCACCGTGCCCACGGCCGAGAACATCGCCCTGCACATCGCGGATCTGCTCAGCGCTCCGGTCGCTGGCCTCGGCGCCAGCCTGCACAAGGTGCGCCTGCAGGAAAGCCCCAACAATGCCGCCGAGGTGTTCGCTGAGGTGCCGGCTCTCGGCATGCAGCCCCAGGCCCTCGAGGCCCTTGCCAGCGCCTGAGCCCCGGCCGGAGCTGCGCCTGGTGCTGGCGGTCAGCCTCGATGGCCGCCTTGCGCCGCCCGGTGGTGGGGCTGCCCAGATCGGTGGCAGCGGCGATCGCCAGGTGTTGGAGGAGGCCCTTGCCTGGGCCGATGCCTGCCTGATCGGCGGCCGCACGCTGCGCTTGCACGGCAGCACCTGTTTGATTCATGCGGCGCCTCTGCTGGCTCAGCGCCTCCGTGAGGAGCGGCCGGATCAGCCGGCAGCTGTGGTGGTGAGCCGCGGCGGCGCCTTCGATCCCCAGCTGCGCTTTTTCAGCCAGCCGCTGCAGCGCTGGCTGCTGAAGCCAGGCCTGAAGGCGCCGCCCACGGGTTTTCACGTTGCGATGCCCCTTGGGGCCTGGCCCGAAGCCCTGGTGGCACTGGCTGCCCAGGGTCTGCAGCGTTTGGTGCTGCTGGGCGGCGCTGAGCTGGCTGGTGCGCTGCTGCAGGAGCAGTTGGTGGATGAGCTGCAGCTCACCCTCTGCCCGCTGCTGCTGGGCGGGCCCCACAGCTGGCTACCCAACGGGGTGCGCCTGGATCCCAACCGCTGGCTGTTGCAGGAGCAACGCCCGCTGGAGGGCGATGAGCTGCTGCTGCGCTACCGCTTCCTCAGGGATTGAGGGCCGGTGCGGCCGCGGCTTTGAAGCGGCGCGCGAGATCGCGGATCGGCACATCCATGAAGCTCTCTGCCGGTAAACCCAGCAGCCGCCCCGCGCAGCGTTTCACCACCACCTCGCTGTCGTCACCGAAGTGCCCGGCCAGCAGCTCCGTCATCACCCCGAAGCTGCGGCCGCTGCGCTCGGTTTCCTCGATCAGGCAGCGGCTGGTGGGGCCGGCCAGGGCCCGGCAGGGCGGTGCCATGCGCTCTTCCAGGCTGCGATCACCGCCGCTTGCCCACTGCTGACAGGCGCTGGTGATCCGCGCTTCCAGCTGGGGCCGCATCAGATTCAGCAGCGGCCCCAGTAGCCCGGCCTGGGCGATGGCCCCGTGGCTGCTGATCAGGCTCAACCCGGCGAACGTCGCCGCCAGCCGCGCGGTGCCTAGCTTGGCCAGACCACCGCGCAGTGCCGCCCAGCGTTGATGGCAGAGCTCACGGCCCGTTGGCACCGCGCCCTGGCGGAGATCCCCGAGGCGCAATGGCATGCCTTGGTTTCGGCGGAATCCCTTCCCTTTTACTCCTGGTCATGGCTGGTGGGGCTGGAGTGCAGTGGAAGTGTGGTGCCCAGGCAGGGCTGGCAGCCCTGCCATCTCGGCGTCTGGGAGGGCGAACGTCTGATTGCAGCCGCTCCCCTTTACCTCAAGGGCCACAGCTACGGCGAGTTTGTGTTTGATCAGTCGTTCGCCCAGCTGGCGGCGCAGCTGGGTCAGCGCTACTACCCCAAGCTGCTGGGCATGAGCCCGGTGAGCCCGGTGCTGGGCTATCGCTTTTTCACGGCTCATGGTGAAGACGCTGCAGCCCTCACGGAGTTGATGCTGGAGCTGATCGATGCCTTTTGCCGCGAGCATCAGATCTTCAGCTGCAACTTCCTGTATGTGGATCCAGCCTGGCAGCCGCTGGCGGAAGCGGCGGGGTGCGCCACCTGGCTGAATCAGCAGAGCCTGTGGAGCAACCAGGGCTACACCGATTTCGAGGCCTACCTCAGCAGCTTCAACGCCAACCAGCGCCGCAACATCAAACGCGAGCGCAAGGCCGTGCAGGCCGCCGGCCTGCAGGTGACTCCAGTGGTGGGAGAAGCGATCACTTCCGCGTTGCTCAGCCGCATGCATGGTTTCTATGAGCAGCATTGCGCCCGTTGGGGTCCCTGGGGCAGCAAATACCTCACCGAAGCTTTTTTCGAACACGTCGCCGCGGAGTTGCGCCAGCACCTGGTGCTGTTCAGCGCCCACCGCGGCGATCCCGAGCAACCGGTGGCGATGTCGCTGTGTGTGCACAGCGCTAGCCAGCTCTGGGGCCGCTACTGGGGCAGCGATGAGGAGATCGACAACCTCCATTTCGAGGTTTGCTACTACGCCCCGATCGAATGGGCGATCGGCCGCGGCATTCAGCAGTTCGATCCCGGTGCCGGCGGCAGCCACAAACGCCGCCGCGGTTTTCTGGCCCGCCCCCACGCCTCCCTGCACCGCTGGTATCACCCGCGCTTTGAGGCGATCGTGCGCCGCTGGCTGCCGGAAGCCAATGCCGAGCAGCTCGACCAGATCGAGGCGATCAACGCCGAGCTTCCCTTCAAGGCCAGCACCGCAGATCTGCTCAGCTCGGCTGCGTAGCATCCGCCCATGGCGAGCATTCGATGACGAGCTTTTCAGCGGAGCAGCGCCGCAGCCTCGATGAGCAGCTGTCGCAGCGCTTCATCGCCCTGGATCCCGCTGGTTATTTCCTGATCAAGCTCGACCCCGAGGCGGGCGAGCTGATCGCCGAGCACTACGGCAACGGCATTGATGAACGGGGCCTCGCTACCGACCCCGCCACCGGTGAAGTGATCAGCTGCCGCGGCGGCGGACTGCGTTCGCCGCTGAAGATCTTCCGCGGCCGTTCGGCCAAGGAGCTCGGCATGGCCCTCACCGAGGGCGAGGGCCCCCACCCGATCAGTTGCCTTGATCACGCCCTCTATCTGGGCCGTGAACTGCAGAAAGCGGAGCGTTGCCTCGAGGAAGGCAGCTCCTACATCCAAGACTGACGGTGGCTGGGCCGGATCAGACCGGCTGCAGCTCGCGGGCCGGTGAAGCCGGTGTGGACGGAGGCTCTGGCGGCAAACAGGCCAGCTGCTCCTGGATTTCGCGGGTGACCACCGCCCTGTATTCCTGGAAGTGCTCGTTGTGGGCGAGCGTTACCACAAATTGCTCGAAGCTGGCGGGATTGCGGCGTGCCACCCGCGCCAGGGAGCGCCAGAACCGGAAGCGGGTGTTGCGTTTGAAGCCCTGGCGCCAGAGCACCGTGGCCAGAGCTTTCACGTCGCTCATCGGCGGAAGCACTGACTTGTCGGAGTTCTCGGGCTTGTAGAAGGCCTTCCAACGGGGTGCGCCCACCTTGTTGGAGTAGTAGTGCGTCACACGATCGATGTAGGCATTCGGCTCGTAAAGCCGGCAGAAGGCATCCACGTATTCGTTGGCGATGTCGCGGATCGGCCGGGTGGGCACGAAGTTGAGCAGGTTGGTCTGGTTCACGCCCTTGGCGTCAGCCTTTTCCTGGATCAGCCGGCCTTCCTTCTCCAGGCGATGCCAGAGGCCGGTGTTGGGCAGAGCCTGCAGCATGCCCATCATCGCGGCGGGAATGCCGGTTTGGCTCACGAAGCGCACGATGCGATCGCCCGCACCGGTCTTTTCGCCATCGAAGCCGATGATGAAGCCGGCCATCACGCGGATGCCGTAGCTGGTGATCCGGTCCACGGATTCTTCGAGCGAGCTCCGGGTGTTCTGGTGCTTGCCCGCCACTGAGAGGCTCGCCTCATCCGGCGTTTCGATGCCAAGGAACACCGCTTCAAAGCGGGCTTCGGCCATCATCCGCATCATCTCCTCATCGGAGGCGAGATCCACAGAGGCTTCCGTGGTGAAGCTGAAGGGATAACCCCGTTCGATCTGCCATTCCTTGATGGCTGGCAGCAGCAGCTTGGCGTTGCGCTTGTTGCCGATGAAGTTGTCGTCCACCAGGAAGATGGCGCGGCGCCAGCCCAGGTCGTAGAGATATTGCAGTTCGGCGATCAGCTGCTCGGGCGTTTTGGTGCGGGGTTTGCGGCCGTAGAGCACGATGATGTCGCAGAACTCGCACTGGAACGGGCAGCCCCGGGAGAACTGCACGCTCATTGAGTCGTAGGCGTCGAGCTCCAGTAGATCGAAGCGGGGGATCGGCGTGCCGGTCACATCCGGTTTGTCGCCGTTGGCGGAGAAGCGCCCGCCGGATTCGCCACGTTCGATCGCTTCGATGAACATCGGCAGGGTGATCTCGCCCTCGTCGAGCACCTTGAAATCGGCCAGGTCAAGCTCAGGTGCATCTGGCGTGGAGCTGGCGAAGGGGCCGCCCACGGCCACCGGCAAACCACGCTCTTTCGCCCGGGCGATCTGCACGGCCATATCTGCCTTCTGCACAATCATCCCGGAGATCAGCACGAGCTCAGCCCAGTCCCATTCGGCTTCGCTCACCTCCCGCACGTTGCGGTCCACCAGCTTCATCTCCCAGTGCTGCGGCAGCAGGGCCGCCACCGTCACCATCCCCAGCGGCGGGAGCAGCACCTTGCGGTTCACCAGCTCGAGGATCTTCTCGTAGCTCCAGAAGGTCTTGGGGAACTCCGGGTAGATCAGCAGTGTGCGCATGCCGCGGTCGAGCGATCCGGTGGATCAGAGCAACGGCTTGCCCGTATGGGCTTCACCAGTTGATGTTGGACAACCCTAGGTGGGGTGCTGGGTTGCAGTGGGGTTCTGCTGTAATGGCTGTGACTTTCCCAACACATCCAGCGATGGGTCCTGTGATTTATCTCGCCCTGGTGGGCGGCGGTCTGGTGGCCGCGGCGGCGATCTCCTTTGTGCTCCGCGGCATCAAGCTGATCTGAGGTCGAGCAGCAGCCGGTTGCGTCAGGCCAGGCGCATGCGCCCCTGACGCAGCAGTTCCACGACTCCCAGAACGGCCCCCAAACTCCCCAGTAGCGCGAAGCAGCTCCACAAGCCGCCGGGAAGCCAGGCCGTGAGCCCAGCGGCGACAAGTCCGCTGACTCCTCCCCCTCCCAGGAAAGCGATCTGCCCCAAACCGGCCATGCGGCCGCGGATCACCTGGGGTGCGTGCACCTGAATGATCAAGTTGGTACCGGCCAGCAGTGAGGCGGTGCCCCCGCCGATCAGAAACGCCATCGCCAGCCCCCACTGCTGGGGCGCCGGCAGCGACAACCCCAGTTGACCCAGGGCCGTGAGCAGGGTGCTGCCCCCCAGCAGCAGACCCGGCCGGCGACTCCACAGCTGCGCGTTGCGCTGCAGCACCACCCCAGCGCTGATGCTGCCGCAGGCGATCACGCTGGTGAACAGCCCCAGGGCCAATGGGCTTGGTCCCAGCAGTTTCAGGGCCATCAGCGGTGCCAGGCCGGGATGGAAGAAGCCCACCAGGCATGCAAGCCCGCAGAACAGCAGCACATGGCGCAGGGCTGGCCCGCAATCACGCCAGGCGGTGGCCAGGCTGGCGCCACTGCCCTCCGCGCTGCACCGCTCGCGCTCGCGGTGGGGGGCCATCCACCACAGCAGCGTGAGGATCGGCAGCAGGTAGGTGGCGGCATCCAGGCTCAGTGCGAGGGTGGGGCCGGTGGCTGCCAGTAGCAGGCCGCCGATCGGCGGGCCTACGAGCTTGCCTACGTTGAAGATCACCGAGAAGCTGGCTAGATAGGGACCCAGCTGCTCCGGTTCATCCACCAGTAGGGCAACGTATTTATTGCGCGCGGTGAGTTCGTAGGTGCTGGCCACCCCCACCCCCAGGGTGCTCAGGAGCAGGAGTGCATCTTGCTGGCCGCCGCTGCTGATGGGGATCGCAATGGCGCCGAGCGCCGCTGCTCCCAGCAGCGCCCACTGGGCGCGGACCAGTACCCGCTCGCTGCCGAGCCGATCGGTCAGCACTCCAGCCGGCCCGCTCACCAGCAGGGTGGGCAGGGTGAGCAAGGCGAAATTCGCAGCCAGCAGGAAGGGATTGCCCGATCCCTCCATCAGCAGCCAGCCCTTGGCGGTGAGCCCGGCGAAGGAGCCGGCGGTGCTCAGGCCTGAAGCCAGCAGAAAGGTGGTGCGTTGGTGCTGGGTGAGCTGTCTGCGGATCCGCCCGAGGGCTCGGCGCGGCAACCGGACGGTTTGTGCGATCAGGCTCAAGCTCCTGCCTGGCGGGCGGCGAGCGCATCGCTCACCATCGCCTTCGCTCCCACCACTTCACCCACCAGGTCGTAGGTGTCGGCGGCGGTGATGCGCACCGGCACCATCGTTCCTGGCGCGGCACAGAGCCCACCTTCACCTGGGAGCACCCGCACTTCGCCGTCTACCTCGGGGGCGAAGCGGGCGCAGCGGCCGAGCATCTCGCCCGTGCTGGGATTCTCCTGCTCGATCAGCACATCCACGATGCGGCCTACCCAGGCGGCATTGCGTTCGGCAGCGATGGGCTGCTGCAGAGCCATCAGGCGGTTTTTACGTTCCTGGGCAACCGCGGTGGGCACCTGATCGGGCAGATCAGCGGCGGGGGTGCCGTCTTCCGGCGAGAAGGTGAACACGCCCACGTGATCGAAGCGCTGCTCAGCCACAAAATCGAGCAGATGCTGGAAGTGCTCTTCGGTTTCGCCGGGGAAGCCAACGATGAAGGTGGTGCGCAGCACAGCATCGGGTAGTTGCTCACGGATGCGCCGCAGCACCCCACCGGTCACATCCGCTTGCCAGGGGCGGTTCATCGCCCGCAGCACCTCGGGGTGGCTGTGCTGCAACGGCAGATCCAGATAGGGCAGCACATTGGGCACCTCCCGGTAGGCCGCCAGCACCGCTTCGGTGAGGCCGGTTGGGTAGGCGTAGTGCACGCGGATCCAGGGGATCTCCACCTCCCCCAGGGCCCGTAGCAGCTCGGCCAGCTGGGGTTTGCCGGCCAGATCCAGGCCGTAGTTGGTGGTGATCTGGCTGATCAGCACCAATTCCTGCACCCCCTGGGTCGCCAGCTGCTGCGCCTCGGCCACGATGCTCTCAATCGTGCGGGAGCGCTGATCGCCGCGCAGGTGGGGAATGATGCAGAAGGCACAGCGGTAGTCGCAGCCCTCGGCCACCTTCAGATAGGCCACTGCTTCGCTGGTGGTGCGGTAGCGGGGCAGGTGCTCGTCGGCCACGAACGTGGGATTCGCACTCACCTGCTTCACCCGCTCACCCGCCTCCACGCGCTCCAGCACGCTCACGATGTGTTGGTAGTCGCCGGTACCCACGATTGCCTTGGCCTCGGGGAGGCTCTCCAGCAGTTCATCTTGAAAGTGCTGGGCCAGACAGCCGGCAATGATCAGTTCCTTGCCCTGTTCGGCTAGCTCCACCAGGGTGCGCACCGATTCTTCGCGGGCGTCCTGGATGAAGCTGCAGGTGTTCACGACCACCACGTTGGCGTCGCTTTCGTCGGCGCTCACGCCGTAGCCGGCCTGGGCCAGCAAACCGAGCATGTGCTCGGTGTCTACACGGTTCTTTTCGCAGCCCAGATGGGCAAAGGCCACGGTGGGTTTACCGGATGGGGCCGCCGTGGCTGCCGCGGTGCTTTGGCTCATCGGATTGGGGGTAGGGGCCGCGCGCTGGCCAATACCCAACCCTACCGATCAGCTTCGCCTTGAGCCGCTTGTGCCTGCCACAATCAGCCCAGCAGTGAGTTCTCCTGAGTGACCTCCTCTCGCCTCAGCGAGCGCCTCGCCGGTCAGCGGCGCCGCGGCGACTCCGGCAGCAAATGGATCCGGGTGGCGATGGCGGTTCTGGCCACCATCGGTGTGATCGATACCGGCTCGATCACCTTGAAAGCGTGGGGCGTGCTGCCATCGCTGAGCTGCAGTAGCCAGGGCTTCTTCGGCTGCAATGGTTGTGAGAAGGTGCTCTCCAGTGATTGGGGCAGCCTGCTGGGCCAGCCACTCTCACTGTTTGGCTTTTTGGCCTATGCCGCCATGCTGCTGATGGCGGTTGTGCCGCTGGTGCTCCAGGGGGAGGCACGGCAGAGAGTGGCGCAACCCAGCTGGTGGGGTATGGCCCTGCTGGGCACGGGCATGACTGTGTTCAGCGCTGTGCTGATCGGGGTCATGGCGTTTGCCATCCGCGATTGTTGCCCGTTCTGCATTCTCTCGGCGGCCCTCAGCGCAGGTTTGCTGGTGCTCAGCCTGTTTGGGGGTGATTGGGAGGATCGCGGCCAGCTGCTGTTCCGTGGCTTGATCACTGCTCTGGTGGTGGCGGTGATCGGATTGGGTTGGGCGGCATCGGTGGGGCAGCCCGCTGTGGAAACCGGCAAGGGTGTTCCTCCGCCAGTGCGTGCTGAAAGCACCCCGGGCACCATCGCCCTGGCAGAACAGCTCACCGCCAAGGGTGCGCGTATGTACACCGCCTACTGGTGTCCCCATTGCCACGACCAGAAGGAGTTGTTCGGGCGGGAAGCCACTGAAAAGCTCACGGTGATTGAGTGTGCACCTGATGGCCGCAACAGCCAGAAGGAGCTCTGCGAGGCCAACAAGATTGAGGGTTATCCCACCTGGGAAATCAATGGAAAGCTCGATTCCGGGGTCAAGCCCCTGCTCAAGCTGGCTGAGCTGATCGGCTACAAGGGCCCCGCTCTCAACTGAGCGGCGCCACCGCCTCGGTGCTGATCGGCTGATCGCGGCGCTGCACGGAGTGGCGCCGCCAGAAGGGCTGGGCTGCCGGGGCATCCACCCGGAAATGACCACCACGGCTTTCCTGCCGGAACAGGGCTGCTTCCAGCAGGAGCTGGGTCACCACTAGGCGCTGGCGTAGGTCGTGGGCGCGGCTGATCCAGGCGCACTCGGTGGTGTCGAGGCTGGTGCATTGCGATGGCGGGAGCGCCGCTATGGCTTCGAGCCAGGGGTCCTGCTGGATCTGCTGCCAGAGAGGCTGCATCTGCTTCAAGCCTTGCCGCAACTGGCTGGCTTGGCGTTCTACGCCCGCCACCTGCCAGCAGAGGCTGCGCAGCTGCTGCAGGCTGTGCTCCAGTTGGCGGAACTGCTCTCCGGTGGGCACAGGTAAACCGGAGGTTGGCCGGTGCGCGGCGTTGAGGGGCGTGAGCGCGGGCGGTGGCTCGATCTGGCGCAGCTGGCGGGCGAACACCAGGCATTCCATCAGCGAGTTGCTGGCCAGGCGATTGGCGCCATGCACGCCGGTGCTCGCCACTTCACCAACGGCATAGAGGCCGGGAATCGTGGTGGCGGCCATGGCATTGGTGTGCACGCCTCCCATCCAGTAGTGGGCGGCAGGCGCCACGGGAATGGGCGTGCTCGTGGGCTCCAGCCCCAGCTCCCGGCAGCGCCCCAGGATCGTGGGGAATTGCTGCTCGAGGCGCTCGCGGCCTACCGGGCGCAGATCTAGCCACACGTGCTCCAGCTGCTGCTCGCGCATGCACTGCACCAGGGCGCGGCTCACGGCATCCCGCGGGGCTAGGTCGGCGCCGGGCAGCTGGCTCACCGGGCTGGCTCCGCGGCCATCCAGCAGCCGCGCGCCTTCCCCGCGCACCGCTTCAGAGATCAGAAAGTGGGGCGCCCCCGGCAGCATCAGGGCCGTGGGGTGAAACTGCACGAATTCCAGATCGCGGATTTTGGCGCCGGCCTGCCAGGCCATGGCGATGCCGTCGCCGCTGGCCTGCGATGGGTTGGTGGTGTTGGCATAGAGATGGCCGCCGCCGCCGGTGGCCAGCACCACAGCTCCAGCCTGCAACCAGCGCAGGCTTCCGGCGTGCAGCATCTGAAGCCCGCAGCAGCGGCCGGCTTCGATCCAGAGCTGCAGGGCCAGGGCTCCCTGCAGCCGCACCAACCCCGGCCGTTGCAGCACCCGGCGCTCGAGAGCATCCACCAGGGCACCGCCGGTGCGGTCTTGGGCGTGCAGCACGCGCCGGTGGCTGTGGGCGGCTTCGAGCGTGGTGCTCAGGTTGCCGTTGTGGCGATCGAAGTCCATCCCCAGCTCCAGCAGCCGCTCCACGCAGGCCGGGGCTTCCCGCACCAGCAGCTCCACCGCTGGGGGGTCGCAGAGGCCACCGCCGGCCCTGAGGGTGTCGTCGCGATGGCTGGCGAAGCTGTCGTCGGAGTTGGTCACCGCGGCAATGCCCCCCTGGGCCCAGCGGCTTGAGGAGCGTGGAGCTTGGTCTTTGCTCAGCAGCAGCACCCGCAGCTCCGAGGGCAACTCCAGGGCCGCCATCAGCCCTGCGGCCCCACCGCCCACCACGATCACATCCCAGTTGGAGGGCAGCTGAACCACGGAGCCCGAGGCGTGAAGGGCAACAAAAAAGCCGCCGGGAGGGCCCGACGGCTGGAACCGGTGGGTGAATTTAAAACTCGGTGGTCACACCAGCGCTGGAGTTCAGCGGTATTGACCGTCGTTGATGCGGTCGAAACCTTCGTTCAGAGCGATCGAAGCAGGGGTGACGGTGAAATTGCTCTTGTACTTCTCCACCAACTCTTTCTGGCGATCGGTGAGGTCGAGATTGAACAGGTCGTCAACGCTGTTGTACGGACCGCCCAGCACGATCTTGCCGGCCAGGGTGGGATACATGCCAGGGAACGCCTGAAAGCGGCGCACTGAGCAGTTGTTCAGGTCGACTTTGTCGCCACGCTCGGCGATTTTCTCGTCTGCCACGTTGCTCAGATCAGCCGCCTGGGCTGTGGGTGCCATCACCAGGCCGAAGAGCAGGCTGGCCAGCAGCACGCCACTCATGAGCCACGAAACCAGCCGTTTCATCGAAGTCTCCGTCTGAACGGGAATCACAGGGACTGCCAAGCAGCGTTGCAAAGCTACAGGTGGGATGCCTTGGCCTAGAGCCCAGGCCGGCAGGCTTTTGCAGTTCTTCAGATCAGGCCGCTGAGCTGCGGGGCCCACAGCGCCGCTGCGAGAAACACACCATCCACGGCCAGGGTGGTGGCGATGGCGGAAGCGGCCAAGCGCCAGGCGGGATCCGGGTGCAGCCAGAAGCGCCTGCACAGCACAAGCAGCAGCGCGCCGGCCAAGAGCGTGACCGCCAGGGGAAGGGGTTGCAGCACTTCCAGCGCGGCGGCCTGCAGCTGCAGAGCTGCCTGATCGGCAGGGGCGAGCAACACCTCGGTCCAGTGGCGCATCACGCCCGTGATCGCCATCACCCCATCGGTGCACGCAGTGCCTAGCAGCGAGGCCAGATAGAAGCTGGCGGCCAGGCGCCAGCGGCTCTTGAGACCGCCCAGCGCTAGAGGCAGGGCAAAGGCTTCGATCGGGAGATGCCAGAGCGGGTGCAGCCTGCACCAGCCCCAGAACAGACAGCCGCCCAGCCAGCTGCCGCTGAATCCCACCAGCAAAGTGCCGGCTCGGCTCAGGTTGGGGTTGAGGCTCTCCGCCAAGAGAACGCCCACCAAGAGAAGAGGGGCTGTAAACAAAGCGGCGCTGAAGGGAGCCAGGCGAACCCACGGCGCCTGCAGGAACACGGGCAGTGCCACCAGCAGAGCGCCAGCCAGGCTGATCCCAACTCCCACGCTCACCCCCACACCGGCGCTTTGGTTCGCCCGGGTGGCGTTGTGGGGCATCGCGGCCACCGTGACGCTGGGCGGAACCCCAATCACCGCAGTGTGAAGAAAGTTGTGCAACCTTAGAGGACGCCTCCGGTGTTGCCGTTGCTAGGCAGAGCCGGCTTCGCCACATAGGGTCGATCCCGTGCTGCCTCTTTTGCGGTGTTCGCTGCCCTGCCCCCGACGGAACAGCTCGGGGTGCTCCAAGCCTGCTGGCGTTTTTTTGTGCTGGGCGTGGTGCAGGGGCTCACGGAATTTCTGCCGATCAGCAGCACAGCCCACTTGAAGGTGGTGCCTGTCGTGCTGGGGTGGGGCGATCCCGGTGTGGCCGTCACCGCTGTCATTCAGCTCGGCAGCATCCTGGCGGTGCTGGGATTCTTTCGCGACGACCTGCGCCAGGTGCTGGCAGGGGTCAGCCAGGGCCTGCGCCAGCGCCGCTGGGACGACCCTCAGGCTCGCCTGGGCCTGGCGATCGGGCTCGGCACGATTCCGATCCTGATCGGCGGGCTGGCGATCAAGCTCTGCGTGCCCAACTTCGATCAATCCCCCCTGCGCAGCCTCACCTCGATTGCCGTTGTGTCGATCGTGATGGCGCTGCTGTTGGCTCTGTCGGAACGCATGGGTACCCGCCGGCGTTTGCTGGAGCAGGTGAGCGTTCGCGATGGCCTTTGGGTGGGGCTGGCGCAGGCCCTGGCCTTGATTCCAGGGGTCTCGCGCTCCGGCAGCACGCTCACCGCCTCCCTGTTCGATGGTTGGCAACGTGCTGATGCAGCCCGGTTCTCCTTTCTGTTGGGGATCCCTGCGATCGCGATTGCTGGCCTGGTGGAGCTGAAGGAGGCGTTCACCCAGCCCGTGGCCGGTGGCGTGTTGCCGCTGTTGGTTGGCATCGCAACATCGGCTCTGGTGTCGTGGTTGGCGATCGCCTGGTTGTTGCGCTTTCTGCAGCACCACAGCACCTGGTGGTTCGTGGGCTATCGGCTGTTTTTTGGCCTTGGCCTGCTGCTTTGGGTTGGCCGTCTGGCGGCCTGAGCACTCACACTGGAGACAGCAAGAACGAACGGGCGGCGCCTGTGTGGAAGGAACCCTCGGCCGGTGTTCCCCTGGTCGATGCCAGTGAGGTGCGACTACCGCAGCCCGCTTTGGTTGATGCGGTGGAGCCGGACTCGATCGGAGATGAGCTGGGGATCCAGCCAGGTGATCGGCTGCTGAGCATCAATGGCGTCCGCCCCCGCGATCTGATCGATCTGCAGTTTCTGGTTTGCGCGGAAGAGCTCACGCTTGAGGTGCAGGACCCAGATGGCAGCGTGCACGTGGTGGAGCTGGAGAAGGATGCCGATGAGGGTTTGGGTCTGGCCTTCAGCGAGGCCCTGTTCGATGGCCTCAAGCAGTGCAATAACCACTGCCCGTTCTGCTTTATCGATCAGCAGCCCCCAGGCCACCGCCGCAGCCTTTACCTCAAAGACGACGACTACCGCCTCAGCTTTCTCTACGGTTCTTATCTCACCCTCACCAACCTCACCGCTGCTGACTGGCAGCGCATTGAGGCGCAGAGGCTCTCGCCTCTGTTCGTGTCGGTGCACGCCACCGAAGCTGAGCTGCGCTCCAAATTGCTGGTGAATGCAAGGGCCGGCCTTTTGATGGAGCAGTTGGCCTGGTTTCAGCAGCGCGATTTGCAGATTCACGCCCAGGTGGTGGTGTGCCCTGGCCTGAATGACGGCCCGGCTCTGGAGCGCACCCTCACGGATCTGGCGAGTTTTGCTGGCGGTGCTTGGCCCGCAGTGCTTTCGGCTGCCGTGGTGCCGGTGGGGCTCACCCGCTACCGGCCCGAGGGTGATGGGCTCGTGCCGGTAGACCGCGCTTGTGCACAAAGGATCATCGCCCAGGTGGAACCGCTACAGGAGCGCTTTCAGGCGGAGCTGGGCAGCCGCTTTGCCTGGTTGTCGGATGAGTGGTATTTGATGGCGGGCTATCCGCTGCCGCCCCGCGACGATTACGAGGATCTGCCTCAGGAGGGCAATGGCGTAGGCAGCATCCGGGCCTTCCTTGAAGCGATGGATGACGCCACTGCTTCCCTTCCCGCAGCATTGCCTCAGCCCCGCCGCGTGAGCTGGGTGGTGGGTTTGCTGGTGGCGGATGCGCTGCAGCCTGCTGTGGATCGGCTGAACGCGGTGGAGGGATTGGAGCTGTTGCTGCACGGTCTGCCGAGCCCCTATTGGGGCCAGGATCAGGTGGTGACTGGACTGCTCACGGGCTCCGATCTGCTGGAGGGGCTCCAGGGCCGCGATCTTGGTGAGGAACTGCTGCTACCTGCTGTGATGCTGCGGCAGGGTGAGCCGGTGTTTCTCGACGACCAACGCCTCGATGCGGTCGCTGCTCAGTTGCCCGTGCCGGTTCAGCTGGTGGGAGGGGCAGCTGAGATCGTGGCTGCTTGCTTAGGCACCGACTCCTGAACTGACTAAGCTCGCCGTGTCAACTTTTTTTTGGGCAGAGTTTTTCGGTGACGCGACCCTTCAAGACCTGGCTTGCTGCAGCTGGCACCGGTCTGCTGGCCATCACCGGCACCGGCTTTGCCCAGGAGCAGCCTGCCGCCAGCGTTCAAGCTCCTTTGCCACTGGCTCCGCAGGTAAAAGGTCCGCGGCCGAAGTCTGATGCCAGCGTGCTGGCCCCTGCAGCTACCAAGCTCGATCCAAGCCTCCAGAACCTCTCAGCTCCAGCCACCCTGGCACTGCCCAACAAGCCCGAGCAGGTGCGCATTGCTGAGTTGCGCCCGCTCTCACTCAAAGACGTTGAAAATCTGGCTGAGGTCAATAACCCCAACCTCAAGGCGATCGCCAGCCAGGTAGATCAGGCACAGAGTCAGCTGCGGTCACAGATTGCGGCTTGGTATCCAACTCTCAGCATCAACGCTCAGAACCTTCCCGGTTACACAGGTGGCAACCAACGCAACACCACAACGGCCACTGCTCCCTCAGGCCAGGCCTCATCTCAGAAGGTTTACACCTTTACCAGTCGCTGGGATATGGGAGCACAGCTCTCCGCCCAGTGGGATTTGATCAATCCCCAGCGGGTTCCACAGATTGCTGCCGCTCGCGACCAGTTTGAGCAGGCAAAAAATCAATATCTGATCGCCTTGCGAGAGCTGCGCTTGCAGGCTGCCCAAGCCTACTTTCAGCTCCAGTTCAGCGATGAGGCTGTTCGGATCGGTCAAGACTCCGTACGGGCTTCGATCGTGAGCTTGCGTGATGCAACGGCGCGTTTTCAAGCTGGTGTAGCCACGAAGCTAGAGGTTTTAGAAGCTGAAACGCAACTGGCTCGCGACCAGCAGTTGCTCACCGATGCGATCGCAGAGCAGTCGACGGCCCGCCGTGACCTCGCGCGACTCCTAGACCTCCCTCAAAATGTGAGTCCGACTGCTAGTCAGCAACTCAAGCCTCTGGGTATTTGGACTGCTTCCCTTCAGGAAAGCATTATTGCTGCCTATGCTTTCCGGGAGGAATTAGACAATGCCCTGCTAGATATCTCTGCGGCCAATAGTCAGGCCAACAGCGCCCTCGGCGCGGTGCAGCCTTTCCTCTCCATCTTCAACACGCTTAGCGGCTTCCGCTACGACGGATATGAGCAGGTTTTGGTCGACCTACCCGGAAACAGCGGTTGGGCTGTGGAAAATGCCATAGGTCTACAGGCTACTTGGAATCTTTTCGACGGCGGCGCAGCTCGGGCCCAATATCGTCAGGCTAAGCAACGCGCTCAAGAAAATTCATTTCGCTTTGCTGACACGCGCGATCGTCTGCGCTTCGAAGTTGAGCAGAGTTTCTACCAGCTGCGACAGGCTAACCGCAATATCCAAACCACCTCACGTCAGGTGATTTCTTCTCGCGAGGCTTTGCGTCTTGCCCGATTGCGCTTCCAAGCTGGGGTGAGCACGCAGCGTGAGGTCGTTGACAATCAGCGTGACCTGACCCAGGCGGAGCTGGCCTACGCGCAGGCTTTATCCGAATACAACGATGGCCTGGCTAACCTTCGCCGCCGCACAGGCCTCGATCAGATTGCTGTGTGTCAGAGCGCATCCCTGCCTGCCAGCAAGTTGATCGACGATGCGAGCAGCAGTGTTCCGGTTCCCCCCGAACCTCTGCAGCCTGCCTGCCAGGCCGCGGCTTCCGCTCAGCCTGCCTCCTGACGGTCAAACCGTCTTAACGTCAGCAGTCAGCTGAAGGCTGACAGCTGTCACTTCCTCTTCCCCGTCTACTGCGGCTGGGCCTGTTTCAAGGCTGTGTGGGCTGCCTGGCCGTGATCTTTGTGGGGCTCCTCAACCGGGTGATGCTCACGGAGTTGGGCTTCCCCGGTTTGCTTGTGGGCGGTGCCCTGGCGTTTGAGCAGCTTGTGGCGCCCTCCCGCATCCTGTTTGGTCAGGTGTCGGATGCGCATCCTCTGGCGGGCCGGCACCGCACGCCCTACATCTGGATTGGCGCGGCGCTGTTCTGCAGTCTGGCCGTGCTGTTGATTCCCTTGATCTTCCGCTTGCACAGCGCCCTGGAAACCGGCGCGGGCTGGGGAATTGCCCTGGGGGTTGCCGCCTTGTGCGGCCTCACCGCCTGCTACGGGCTGGCCGTCTCCCTGGCCACCACCCCCTATCTGGCTCTGGTGATCGACAGCACCACCGAGCAGGAGCGACCCCGTGCGGTGGGCCTGATCTGGTGTTTGCTCACCGTGGGGATCGTGGTGGGTGCCATCGCCAGCTCGATCTGCCTCAAGGGGCTCGACGGCGTGACGGATCCCGGGCAGTTGGAAGCGACCCTGTTCATCTTTATGGGCCGTGTGGTTCTGGTGGTGTTCGCCCTCACCTTGGTTGCCACCTGGGGTGTTGAAACTCCGGGTGGACGCCAGCAGCTCAGTCGTGCTGAAGACCGCGACGACGCGATCACCTTGGCGGTGGCTTGGCGCCTGATCACCTCCAGCCGCCAGGTGCTGGTGTTCTTCTGCTTCCTTCTGGCGTTCACCCTGGCGGTGTTTCTGCAGGATCCGATCCTGGAGAGCTATGGCGCTGAAGTGTTCAACCTGCCCATCGCAGCCACCGCCTCACTCAGTGCGGTTTGGGGGATCGGCACTTTGGTGGGTCTGTTGTTAGCAGGCCTGTTGCTGGTGCCTCGGCTGGGCAAATTTGCCTGTGCCCGCCTGGGTTGTCAGTTGATTCTGGCTTCGCTGCTGCTGCTCACGCTCGTGGGCCTCACCGCGGAACCGCAGTTGCTCAAGTTGGTGCTCTTCCTGTTTGGTTTGGCCACCGGGATCGGCACCAATGCCACCCTGGTGTTGATGCTGGATCTCACTTTGCCGGAAGTGGCGGGCACGTTTGTGGGGGTCTGGGGCTTGGCCCAGGCCTATTCCCGCGCCGCGGGGAAAGTGCTCGGTGGCGGCCTGCTGGATCTGGCCCGCACGTTCAGCCCATCCGGCAGCGCCTTCCCGCCTTACGCGGCTGTGTTTGTTGTTGAGGCAGCCATGGCTGTTTTGGCCTTGGCGTTGCTCAGCCGCGTCAACCTGCGCCAGTTCCGTGACGACACCGGCCGCAGCCTCGATCGCATTCTTGCCATGGAGCTCGGATGACCGCTTCGCCCATTCGCATGCCAGAGGGCCTGGATGCCCTGGGTCTCCTGCTGGATCGGGTTGCCGAGCGCCAACGGCAAGACTTTGGCCAGCTGGATTCCGAGGCCAAGGCGGACGGCAGCCTGATCACCGCTTGCGATCGCTGGAGTGATGCCGCCCTGGTTGAGGGGCTATCTCAGCTCTACCCAGGTGAAGGTGTTCTGAGCGAGGAAGGTAGTCAGCGCGTGCCGAGCTCGCAGGCCTTCTGGGTGGTGGATCCCCTGGATGGCACCACCAACTTCGCTGCCGGGATCCCTTACTGGGCGATCTCCCTGGCGCGTTTTGAGAATGGGATCCCTGTGCTGGCGGTACTTGATGTGCCGCCGCTGCGCCAGCGGATCGTGGCGATTCGTGGCGGAGGGGCCTGGCGGAAGCACAACAAATTGCAGCCACCGGCAGCACGCAATCAGGTGGCCGGATGCGCCTCCCTGTGCAGCCGCTCGATCGGGGTGCTGCAGAAGCTGCCGCACCAGCGCTTTCCGGGAAAGATCCGCTTGCTTGGGGTGGCCAGCCTCAATCTGGTGAGTGTGGGAATGGGGCAGACCATCTCAGCCCTTGAGGCCACCCCCAAGATCTGGGATCTGGCGGCAGCTTGGCTGGTGCTGCAGGAGCTGAACTGCCCGGTGCGTTGGTTGGTGCGTGATCCGGCTCAGCTCCAGGCCGGTGAGGATTTGTCGCAGGCCAACTTCCCAGTGCTGGCGGCCCGTGATGCCGAAACACTGGCTAGGTTCAAGCCTTGGGCTGACGCGCTGGTGTCGTCCACTTGACAATCCCGCGGCAAGGGGTGTTATGGTTTTGGACTGCGCGGGAGCCGAGAGGTTCTTGATGCAGGAACCGAAGACCTCCGAGCAATCGGTGTTGTAGGTTCACTGAGCGGCTGAGACGCCGCTCTGAACTGAAAACCGGAACCCCCGGTGATGTAGGTTCAACAAGCGATCGAGAGATCGCGGATCTGAGAGCCAACTCCGAGAGGAGACACCTGAGAGGGTGAGCCGTGAGGCGGTGGTGATCAGAGCACCTGGACAACTGAAACGTTTAGGAACTGACGCTTTCACTGCGTCAGACGCCGCGTAACTGATTCGAGCTGAAAGGTTTGAGTTGGATGGGCGAGAGGTCTGGCCGCAAAGAGCAGTGAAGGTGTGAGGTCCCGTCAAAATTTTTAGTTGCAGAAGCTGATTGCTGTGCAACGCATGAAGCTCTCACGGCCGAATGTGTTGTCGGTGTGCAGTTGGTGGAGCAACGACCGGATCTGAGATCCTGGAAAG
>VFQS010000536.1_pt1 | contig 41277 bp, 42 predicted proteins | sample 3512361 | NCBI WGS metagenome assembly VFQS01 (sample SAMN10412375, study PRJNA504923) | tailings metagenome | isolation source: Relicate 1 Philex TSF3 active mining | place: Philippines
AACAATTTTTGAAAATCGTTTCATGCATGTGCAAGAAATGAATCGTCTTGGTGCGCATATTGAAATCGATGGTCACACTGCGATCGTGAATGGCGTAGATAAATTAGTGGGCGCGCCTGTGATGGCAACCGATTTGCGCGCATCGGCATCCTTAGTCATCGCTGGTTTGGCGGCACAAGGTGAAACTTTGATCGATCGCATTTATCACCTCGACCGTGGTTATGATCGCATGGAAGTGAAGCTGTCAGCGGTTGGTGCGCAAATTCAACGTGTGAAGTAAGCAAGTTCAAATAAGTTCGAGTGAATACAAATAAGTGAAGCAATCGATATGAGTTCTCAGCAACTAACTTTGGCCTTGTCCAAAGGACGCATTTTTGAAGAAACCTTGCCATTGTTAGAGGCGGCAGGTATCCACGTGACTGAAGATCCAGAAAAATCGCGTAAGTTGATTTTGGCGACCAATGATCCTGATGTGCGCGTGATTATTGTGCGCGCTTCTGATGTGCCAACTTATGTGCAATACGGCGCGGCAGATTTTGGCGTGGCAGGTAAAGATGTGTTATTCGAGCATGGTGGTGCGGGCTTGTATCAACCTATTGATTTAGGCATCGCAAAATGCCGCATGTCAGTCGCAGTGTCGGTTGGATTTGATTACGCAACTGCGGTACGTCAAGGCGCGCGTTTGCGTGTTGCAACCAAATACACCGAAACCGCGCGTCAACATTTCGCTAGCAAGGGTGTGCATATCGATTTGATTAAGCTGTATGGCTCGATGGAGTTGGCGCCACTGGTTGGCTTGTCCGATGTAATCGTTGATTTGGTCAGCACAGGAAACACTTTGCGCGCGAATAATTTGGTCGAAGTGGAAGAGATCATGGATATCTCTTCACGCTTAGTCGTGAATCAAGCTGCGTTGAAATTGAAGCGCGAACGATTACAGCCAATCTTGCAAGCGTTCGAACGTGCGTCGGAGGGCAAGTAATGAGCTTCACAACAGCACTGACTCGCTTAGATTCTACACAGTCAGGTTTCGCGCAGACCTTACGCCAATTGCTAGCATTTGAAGCGAGTGAAGACGCCGCGATTGATCAGAGTGTAGTGCAGATTTTGCAGGCAGTTAAAACTCGCGGTGATGCCGCGGTGCTAGAGTACACGCAGCGTTTTGATCGATTGCTAGGTATCAGCTCGATGCAAGCATTGGAAATTCCACAAGCGGATTTGCATGCGGCACTCGCTAGTATTTCTAATGAGCGTCGTAGCGCATTGGAAGCGGCAGCGCAGCGTGTGCGCGCCTATCACGAAGTGCAAAAGCGTGAATGTGGTTCGGCAGGATTCTCCTACACTGAAGCAGATGGCACGATACTTGGACAAAAAGTTACTCCTTTAGATCGCGTCGGCATTTACGTACCGGGTGGTAAAGCGGCGTATCCATCTTCGGTATTGATGAATGCGATTCCAGCGAAGGTTGCTGGCGTGCGTGAAATCATCATGGTCGTACCGACACCGGATGGCGTGCGCAATCCTTTGGTATTAGCTGCTGCCGCTATCGCTGGCGTTGATCGCGTGTTTACCATCGGTGGCGCTCAGGCAGTCGCCGCTTTGGCATACGGCACGGAAAGCATTCCGCAAGTCGATAAAATTGTTGGACCAGGTAATGCTTATGTCGCGAATGCCAAACGCCGTGTATTTGGCACAGTGGGTATCGACATGATTGCTGGACCTTCCGAGATTTTAGTCTTATGCGATGGCACCACTGATCCAGATTGGGTTGCGATGGATTTGTTCTCGCAAGCGGAACATGATGAACTCGCGCAATCCATCTTGCTATGCCCAGATGCAGCCTATATTGATGCTGTGCATGCAAGTATCGATAAGTTGATTGAAACGATGCCACGCGCTGAGATTATTCGAACTTCTCTGAAAGATCGCGGCGCTTTGATCAAAGTGCGCGATATGCAAGAAGCTTGCGAAATCGCGAATGATATCGCGGCAGAACATTTAGAAATTTCTGCGGAAAACCCGCAGCAATGGGCGGATCAAATTCGTCATGCTGGTGCGATGTTTCTTGGACGTTTTTCATCCGAATCCTTGGGTGATTATTGCGCTGGGCCGAATCACGTTTTGCCGACTTCACGCACTGCGCGTTTCTCTTCGCCTTTAGGTGTGTATGATTTCCAGAAGCGTTCATCGATGATAAAAGTCAGTGAGCAGGGCGCACAAACTTTAGGCAAGATCGCTGCAGAACTCGCGTATGGCGAAGGCTTACCTGCACATGCTCGTAGTGCTGAATTGCGTTTGAAATAATCAATGGAAAACAAAATCTTTAAGCGTAGAGATACAGAGTACGTAGAGGAAAGTATAGAAAACTTCTCTGCTTTTGCTGCACCGTTGCTGCAAAGTTTTTCTATTCGTTCAATCACATGAACAGTTTCATAAATCAGATCTTCAATGAAGATGCTATCACTGGTTTGCAGCGCATTCCTGATGGCAGTATTGATTTGATTTTGACTGATCCGCCGTATGGTTTGGGTAAGGATTACGGCAATGACTCTGACAAGCAGGAAGCAGCGGATTACTTAGCGTGGACTGAGCGTTGGATAGACGCTGCTTTGCCAAAACTCAAGCCAACTGGCTCGCTGTACATCTTTTTGACTTGGCGTTATTCGCCGGAAATTTTCGTGATGCTCAAGCAGCGCATGACGATGATCAATGAAATTATTTGGGATCGACGTGTACCTTCCATGGGCGGTAGCACACGTAGCTTTTCTTCGGTGCATGACACGATAGGCTTATTCGTGAAATCGAAAAATTATTATTTCGATTTAGATGCGGTGCGCATTCCCTATGACGCAGCGACCAAAAAAGCGCGTTCGCGCTCTATCTTTGTTGGTGCCAAGTGGTTAGAGCTCGGTTACAACCCGAAAGATTTGTGGAGTGTGTCACGTCTGCATAAAGAAGATGTAGAACGTGTCGAGCACCCAACCCAAAAGCCTTTAGAAATTATCCAACGCATGCTGCTTGCATCTTGCCCTAAAAATGGTGTGGTACTTGACCCATTTATGGGCAGTGGTACCACTGCGATTGCAGCACGACGTTGTGGTCGACAATTTGTCGGCTTTGAACTCAATCCAGATTACTGCGCCATCATCGCGGCGCGTCTACAATCGGCAGAGGCAGAATTACAAGTTCTGAATAATCAACCGACCGAACCAGTGCGAGCCAAACCTGCACTTAATAAAGTAAGTAAACGAATCAGTAAAGCGAAGACGGTGGTTACTAAGGCGAAAGCTGAACCGGCGAAATCAACAGTTCGAAAAAAGAGTGCAGCGTCACTTGAAACTTGATTCTTAAGAATTATTCATTGAATTTAAAACGAGCAACAGTCTCATGTCTTTAGTAGAAAATATTATTCGCGCCGATGTGCGCGCTTTGTCGGCTTATCACGTGCCGGACGCAAAGGGTTTTTTGAAGCTCGATGCGATGGAAAATCCATACACCTTGACGCCAGCCTTGCAGCAAGCATTGGCGAAACGATTGTCGGAAACAGCCTTAAATCGCTATCCTGTACCCAATTATTTGGCCATGAAAGAGGCGCTGAAAACCAACTTCGGCGTGCCTGATGGTTACGACTTAGTATTGGGTAATGGTTCCGACGAATTGATCGCGATGATCAGTATTGCTTGTGCCAAACCGGGCGCAAAAGTATTGGCGCCAATGCCGGGATTCGTGATGTATGCGATGTCTGCGCAGTTTGCTGGCATGGAGTTTGTTGGCGTGCCGCTCAACGCAGATTTCACGCTCGATAAAGCAGCGATGTTGGCAGCGATTGCTGAACATCGTCCAGCGGTGATCTACTTGGCTTATCCAAATAATCCGACTGGTACTTTATTTAATACTGTCGATATGGAAGAAATTATTTTGGCAGTGGGTGACACTGGTTTAGTGATCGTTGATGAAGCGTATCAACCATTCGCGCAAACAAGTTTTATGTCGCGTTTGCCAGAATTTTCGAATTTGGTTGTGATGCGCACGGTATCCAAATTAGGCTTGGCAGGAATACGTCTAGGATACATGTCGGCGTCTGCCGCTTTGCTGCAAGAATTTGATAAAGTTCGCCCACCTTATAACGTGAATGTGTTGACCGAAGCAGCGATACTTTGTCTACTAGAGCATGCCGATGTGTTTGAGCAGCAAGCGGCACAATTGCGCGCGCAACGCAGTCAGTTGTCTAGTCAACTTGCCAGCTTGCCAGGCGTGGAAGTATTTCCCTCTGCGGCAAACTTTTTGCTAATTCGCGTGTCAAATCCAAAGAAAAGTGAGACATATGGCAATGAAGTCTTCACAAAATTGTTGGAACAAAAAATTTTGGTGAAAAATGTGGGTAAAATGCATGCACTTTTGCAGAATTGTTTGCGCATCACGGTTAGCACACCGGAAGAAAATGCCCAATTTTTACATGCTTTTAAACTGGCTTTAGAATAAGTTTTTTTGAAATTTCTATTAAAATTTTTCTGTCGAATTTCACTCAACAACATTGTAGCTAACTGGCTAATCACAATTAGCAAATCTCATCATGCAACGTACAGCGCAAGTAACACGCAACACTAATGAAACCAAGATTCGCGTCGCGATTAATCTCGATGGTACTGGCAAACAATCTTTAAAGACGGGTGTGCCGTTTTTGGATCACATGCTCGATCAAATCGCACGTCATGGATTAATCGATTTAGATATCGAAGCCGATGGCGATTTGCATATTGATGCGCACCACACGGTGGAAGATGTTGGTATCACTTTGGGCCAAGCATTTGCACAAGCGATCGGTGATAAAAAAGGCATACGTCGCTATGGTCACGCCTATGTGCCACTTGATGAAGCTTTGTCACGCGTGGTGATTGATTTCTCTGGTCGTCCAGGTCTTGAATATCACGTTGAATTCAAACGAGCGATGATCGGTTCATTTGATGTCGACTTGACCCATGAATTTTTCCAAGGTTTTGTGAATCATGCTTTGGTGTCCTTACATATTGATAATCTGCGTGGTGAAAATGCACATCATCAATGTGAAACCATATTTAAAGCTTTTGGTCGTGCGCTGCGTATGGCAGCCGAGTTAGATGAACGCGCCTTGGGCACCATTCCATCCACAAAAGGTAGTCTATAAAAAAGCGATAGCGATGGCATAAAGCTTGCATGTTTATGCTATTCGCGAATACTTCACTATGTCTACTCCCTCATTGTTATGAATAAGATTGTTGTCGTTGATTACGGCATGGGTAACGTGCGCTCTGTCGCGCAAGCATTACGTGCGGTTGCCCCTGAAGCCGAGGTCCTGATTTCAGGTTTGATTACGGATATTCAATCGGCTGATCGTTTAGTCTTGCCAGGTCAAGGTGCGATGCCCGATTGCATGCGTAGTTTGCAAGAATCGGGTGTGCAGGAGGCCTTGCTACAAGCAGCACGCGAAAAGCCCTTATTTGGCGTCTGTGTTGGTGAACAGATGTTGTTTGACATCAGCGCCGAAGGGAATGCGCCATGCTTAGGCTTACTGCCAGGTAAGGTTGTGCGCTTTGATTTAAGCGGACAATTGCAAGAAGATGGTTCCCGTTATAAAGTGCCACAAATGGGATGGAATCGCGTGCATCAAACGCAAGCACATCCGCTTTGGAATGGCATTGCTGACGATAGTTATTTTTACTTCGTGCATAGTTATTTTGTGCAAGCTGAACATGAGCAAGATGTGGTTGGCACCACTGAATATGGTCAAGTATTTACTTCGGCCGTTGCACGAGAGAATATTTTTGCGACACAGTTTCATCCAGAGAAAAGTGCGGCTGCTGGATTGCAACTATATAAAAATTTTGTACACTGGAATCCTTAATGAAGGGATAGAAGTGATTCAAATGATTGATGCTTGTATCGTTTGATTGTTGGTCTTTGTTGTTTAATACGTTTTTGTTCGATTCTATTTTTACATATTATATAAACTCATCATGCTGCTCATTCCTGCTATCGACCTGAAAGATGGTCACTGCGTACGTCTTAAACAAGGCGATATGGATCAAGCCACAGTATTTTCCGAAGAACCTGCTGATATGGCACGTCACTGGTTAGAGCAAGGCGCACGTCGCTTACATTTGGTGGATTTAAACGGCGCCTTCGCTGGAAAACCAAAAAATGAGGCTGCGATCAAGGCAATTATCAAAACCGTGCGTGAATATGCAGAAGAAACAGAAACTGAAGAAGTGCCGGTGCAATTAGGTGGCGGCATTCGCGACCTTGATACCATCGAGCGTTATTTAAACGCCGGTATTTCTTACATCATTATCGGCACCGCCGCAGTGAAGAGCCCAGGATTTTTGGCGGATGCATGCAGTGCTTTTCCAGGTCAAATTATTGTCGGCATTGACGCCAAAGACGGCAAAGTAGCGACTGATGGCTGGAGCAAAATGTCGGGTCATGATGTGATTGATTTGGCGAAAAAATTTGAAGGTTATGGCGTCGAAGCGATTATCTATACCGACATCGGCCGCGATGGCATGATGGGGGGCGTGAATATTGAAGCTACTGTGAAGTTGGCACAGGCGGTTTCGATTCCGGTTATCGCATCTGGCGGTGTGCATGTGCTTGCTGATGTTGAAGCCTTGTGCGAGGTTCAAGACGAAGGTATCGAGGGTGTGATCTGTGGTCGCTCCATTTATGAAGGCACTTTAGATTTGGCAAGCGCACAAGATCGTGCTGATGAACTCAGTGGTGATTTGATTTACGAAGAAGACGAAGAATGACTTTAGCCAAAAGGATTATTCCTTGTCTGGATGTGAACGCTGGACGAGTGGTAAAAGGCGTCAATTTTCTCGAATTGCGTGACGCAGGCGATCCTGTGGAAGTAGCCCGTCGTTACGACTTACAAGGTGCTGACGAAATTACCTTTTTGGATATCACCGCATCTTCGGACGACCGAGATTTAATCTTGCCTGTTATTGAAGCCGTCGCGTCCCAAGTATTTATTCCTCTGACTGTCGGTGGCGGCGTTAGAACAGTCGCTGATGTACGTCGACTACTCAATGCTGGTGCGGATAAAGTTGGAATGAACACTTCAGCCGTGACAAATCCGCAGTTAGTTGCGGACGCGGCGCATAAATATGGCTCTCAATGTATTGTGGTTGCGATTGATGCGAAAGCGACTGCACCTGGTCGGTGGGAAGTGTATACCCACGGCGGGCGCAATGCGACTGGCCTCGATGCAGTTGAGTGGGCTCGCAAGATGGCAGAATTAGGTGCGGGTGAGATTCTATTAACGAGTATGGACAAAGATGGTACGCGTTCTGGTTTTGACCTCGCTTTAACGCGAGCAGTCTCCGATGCGATTGACATTCCAGTGATCGCCTCGGGCGGGGTTGGTGGCTTACAAGATCTTGCCGATGGCATTAAGCTCGGTGGCGCAGATGCTGTTTTGGCAGCAAGTATTTTTCATTTTGGACAGCATACAGTGCAGGAAGCAAAACAATTTATGGCAGCACAACATATACCAATGAGGTTAGCATGAGTTTTCGTTGGTTAAATAAAGTGAAATGGGATGAAGTTGGTCTCGTCCCCGTCATTGCGCAAGAAGTTGGTAGCAATGATGTAGTCATGTTCGCTTGGATGAATCGTGAAGCGCTGAGTCGTACCGTTGAAACTGGTGAAGCAGTGTATTGGAGCCGTTCACGTAAAAAACTCTGGCACAAAGGCGAAGAGTCTGGCCATGTTCAAAAAGTGAAAGAAATCCGACTCGATTGCGACGAAGATGTGATTCTTCTGAAGATCGAACAAGTCGAAGGAATCGCATGCCACACGGGACGACATTCTTGTTTCTTCCAAAAATTTGAAGGAAATGTTGATGCAGGTGAATGGGTAACGGTCGATCCTGTGTTAAAAGATCCTGAAGCAATTTATAAATAATTGCGCTATTAGTCGACATGTCTTTGTTGCTTGTTTGTTTGTGTAAATAGATAAGTAAAAAACCAAGTAAATAACTAAGTAAATTTCATTACGCAATGACTCAAGAATCTATATTGCATCAACTCGCCGCAGTGATTGAAAGCCGTAAGGCGGTCAATGGTGGTAATCCAGATACCTCTTATGTCGCCAAGTTGTTCCATAAAGGCGATGATGCGATTTTGAAGAAAATTGGTGAAGAGGCGACGGAAACAGTGATGGCGGCAAAAGATGCGCGCGTTTCTGGCGACACATCGGATTTATTGTATGAGTGCGCGGATCTCTGGTTTCATTCGCTTGTCATGTTAGCCCAGTATAATTTGCATCCGCAACAAGTACTGGATGAGTTGGCACGGCGTGAAGGGATCTCTGGAATAGAAGAGAAAGCTTCTCGTCCCCAAAATTGATAGACTTCAATTTTGGTTTTTTGTAACAATCTTTGAGTGGACAGTATGGATAACTGCATTTTTTGTAAAATCGTTGAGAAGCAAATTCCAGCAACTATTTTGTATGAAGATGATGATCTAATGGCATTTAATGACATAAATCCTGCAGCACCTGTCCATTTCTTGATTATTCCCAAGAAGCATTTGTCAAGTTTGGCTGATGCGAGTGCCGAAGATGCGGTATTGTTAGGTAAAATGTTGGAATTGGCTCCTAAGCTAGCGACCCAACAAGCTTGTGCATATATTGAGCATGCAGATGGATCAAAGTCGGGTGGTTTTAAAACGGTGATCAACACCGGACCGAACGGCGGTCAAGTTGTTTATCATTTACACATGCATGTGATTGGTGGCGCGAAGTTAGCCTAATTTACGATATTTTAATTGATTGATTTTTGGCTCCGGCCTTGAAGGAAGCATGATGGGTTCATTTAGTATTTGGCATTGGCTAATCGTATTGGTTGTCGTCGTTTTAGTATTCGGCACTAAAAAACTCGGCAATGTTGGTAGTGATTTGGGTAAAGCCGTTAAGGGTTTTAAAGATGGCGTGAAAGGTGAAGATGAGAAATCACCAAAAGCCGATGAGCAAAAAACGATCGATGTCGATGCAAAGGATAAATCTACACACTAATCTTCGGATGGTGTTAGAGCAGATTTATGATAGATCTCGGATTGACCAAGCTCGCCTTGATTGGGGCAGTAGCATTGATAGTAATTGGCCCCAAAGAATTGCCTAAAGTGGCGCGCATGGCGGGTACCTTATTTGGTCGTGCGCAACGCTATATCAGTCAGGTCAAATCCGAAGTGAGTCGTGAGATCGAAATGGAAGAGCTGCGCAAAATGCAGAAAGAAGTTGAATCTGCGGCGCAAAATTTCGAGCAAGATATTCATAAAGAATTTTCTGAAGCCCAGCAAGAGTTGAATGAATTAGTGGAGCCATCTGCAAATTCTATTTACGCTGGTGATGATACTTATGCGTCTCCCTCAGATGAAGCGATGATTGAAAAGGCGAAGAATTTTCGTCGTCGAAAAGTCGCTAAGACTTCGAATATTCCTCACTGGTATAAGAGCCGACATGGCCATCGTAGTCAGGTCATTTCGGGTGCGGCGCGGATGGCAAAGCATCGTGTCAATCGCAGCCCTTCATCGAGTTTTTTCTAAATGCTCTCAATAAATTATTTAAGGGCATGTCATGAGTGATAATAATTTCTTAGGTATGCAAGATACCTTCATTTCGCATCTGGTCGAATTAAGAGATCGATTAGTGAAGGCGTGTGCGGGTGTCGCCATTATTTGTGCAGCCTTGTTTGCTTGGCCGGGCCCTTCAGCAATTTATGATTTTCTGGCGCAGCCGATGATTGCTGCTTTGCCAGCAGGTTCGAAGATGATCGCGACCGGCGTGATTTCGCCATTCTTGGTGCCGATGAAAGTCACTTTGTTATTGGCATTCTTGCTTGCTTTGCCTTGGGTGTTGTATCAAGCTTGGGCCTTTATCGCACCGGGCTTGTACGCGCATGAAAAGCGTTTAATCGCACCATTGGTGATTTCTTCATCCGTGCTGTTTGCCGCAGGGGTGGCGTTTTGCTATTTCTTTGTTTTTGGTCGTGTATTTAAGTTTATTGCCGAATTTGCGCCGACCTCGATTACCGTTTCTCCCGATATCGAAAACTATCTCGATTTCATTATGTCGATGTGTTTGGCCTTTGGCTTGACCTTCGAAGTGCCGATCGTGGTGATCGTTTTGGTACGCACAGGGCTTCTGACAGTAGAGAAACTAAAAGCGATACGCTCGTATGTGATTGTCGGTGCATTCATCATTGCAGCAATCGTGACACCACCAGACGTTGTTAGCCAACTGGCGTTGGCAATACCAATGTGGATGCTGTTTGAATTAGGCTTATTTGTTGCGCCGATTTTTGTGAAAGCGACGCAAGCACCTGAGTCACCATCTGATAGTTGACTTGCACTAGCATTAAATCGTACTGCGCGCTCAATGTTAAGAAAGCTTTGTAGAACTTTGGCATCTGGTATCAATGTCACGTCAAACGTGAGTTCGCCACCATTCCTCCGCAGCAGATAGTTCAAGAAGTACCTGTTTTGACACTCGTTCGAAGTTCCCATCTTCGAAACGAAACCATGAATCAGTTCCACTTCCATCTCTCGGCTTAATTCTTTGGCGACTGTCTGGATGAAGATCCCATGCCGTAACTCTATTGGGTGGAATGTCCTTTCCCCAGTGTGTAGTCACTCCGTTCAACGGGCTTTGTGCTATTTCAATCACAAAACCTCCACCGTTACGATCAAACTGAAAAGTCCAAAGATCAATTCCTTGTTCCCCAATTCTACGAAAATGAGGAAACGAGCCTTTGAAACCACGACTACGAAGTTCGGGGACCACTACATTTTTGAGTTCGGTGACGATGCCGCCATGAAGGTCATTCATATTGATGTTTAACTAAACTTTGCTACCCTTAACCAAGTGACTAGCGGGAGCGCCGTTTTAAATCCACTCAATAATTTCTTGTGTACGTCTTCGTACAGCATGTTCTCTAGAGGACTTTCGGTCCATACCATCATGCTCTTGAGTTTTAGATACTCGATTAAAGCGTGTTCTGGATCGAAGCCCTTAGGTGGTCGTATCAATTTCCCTTCTTCTTGCAACTCACCAAAGCAGTCTTTCATCGCTTTATGTTTGATCAATTTTTTGAATCCAGCCTCATCTTCGAGGATATGTTGACGAATATTCTTTAAGCGATCTGACGGCGGCATATATTCGCCCACTGCAAACAACAAACGATTGTCTTGGCTGATCTGAAAATAGTAGGCGGGACCGCCACCTTCACTTGGCTTCTTCCGACCACTCGGTAAAATCGACGCGGAGAAATAAGTTTTGTACGGTGATTTATCTTTGCCAAAGCGCACATCGCGATTAATCCGAAATAGGGCTTTCTTAGGATCACATTGCGCGATCGCGGGATCGAACTTGCTTAGCTCTTGGATTAGTCGTGTCACCATTTGTAAAAATTCTGCGCGCAAAATATCGTAGCGCGGTTTATTCATAACAAACCAAGCGCGGTTGTTATTCTCTGATAATTCAAACAGAAATCGACTGAGTTCAGCTATGTGCATGGTGCTTAATCTTCCGGTTTAAATGGTGGACGTTTGCCGACCACGATATCTAATTGCATTTCGTTTGATTGTCGTACCAGCGTCAACTTGGCTTTAGAATTGGGTTTAAGCTGTGCGATTTGATTCATCATTTCACGACTATTGGAGAATGCTTTGCCGTCAATTGCAATACAAATGTCGCCGGGTTTAACGCCAGCTTGGTCAGCAGGTCCACCTCGCACCACTGCGGCAACAATCGAGCCTTTGGTTTGTTTGATGTTGAAGCTCTCGGCCATTTCTTCTGTAATATCTTCAGGGCTAATGCCGAGATAGCCGCGAACTACTTGGCCATCTGTAATGATCGCTTCCATCACCATTTTGATGGTTGAAACTGGAATAGCAAAACCGATTCCTAGCGAACCACCGTTTTGCGAGTAAATCGCGGAATTGATGCCGAGTAAATTGCCGTTCGCATCGACCAAAGCACCGCCTGAATTACCGGGGTTGACCGCTGCATCAGTTTGAATGAAATTTTCATAGGTATTGATGCCAACGCTATTGCGGCCAAGCGCGGAAATAATTCCCATCGTAACCGTTTGGCCTACGCCAAATGGATTGCCGATTGCGAGGACCACATCGCCAACGTTTGCTTCTTCTGAATGACCAAGCGTGATAGTTGGCAGATCCTTTAAGTCAATCTGCAAAACCGCTAGATCGGTGTCTGGATCAGTGCCAATCACTTTAGCAGTAGCTTGTCGGCCATCCGCTAAGGCAACTTCGATCGCGCCTGCACCTTGGATGACATGATTATTCGTCAGAATATGACCTTGTGGACTCATGATGACGCCAGAGCCACTACTCGATGGGCGTTCCGCTCTAGGTTTAGCTTGTTCGCCAAAAAAGCGTCTAAAAAACGGATCGTTTAAAAGAGGATTGTTATTGCCGGAGCTACGCGTCGCACTAATATTGACGACCGAAGGCATCGCGCGTTTAGCTGCAAGATGATATGTGCCAGGTGCATTGTTCTTGTTGCTTGGTGCTTCTTTTAGTGTGGCCGACGAAGTCAAACTCACATTCTTATTAATGACCAAGCCTTGCTGTACCCAATTGGGCTTTAAGCTGGTTACAATAAACCACAGTGCCAAGCCGACAGTAACGGTTTGCGCAAATAACAGCCATAGACGACGCATCATGAGGAGTATATGTTAGAAAAATCAATCGATAGAAATATGCTGACGCAATTTTTGGCGAACGAGTTGCAAGTCGCACGTTTCCGTGATTATTGCCCAAATGGGCTTCAGGTGGAAGGGCGAAAAGAAATTAAGAAGATCATTACTGGTGTCACCGCTTGTCAGGCGCTGTTAGACGAAGCGGTTCGGCTTGAAGCGGATGCCATTTTGGTGCATCACGGATATTTTTGGAAAGGCGAGGATATGCGTGTAGTAGGACAGAAATATCAGCGTCTCAAAACCTTAATAGAACACGAAATGTCACTGTTTGCCTATCATCTTCCTTTAGATTCGCATCCTAGTTTAGGCAATAACGCGCAATTGGCGCGGCTTTTTGGGTTTGAAGTAACAGGTCGATTTGGTGAGGATGATATAGCTTGGCTTGGGAGATCAATGGAGGTCGGGATTTCTCAAGTTGGACAATTGGCAGCGCATATTTCTTCAAAATTAGGGCGCGAAGCCTTAGTGATCGGCGATGCAGAACAAGCGGTGGGGACCATTGCTTGGTGCTCGGGTGCTGCGCAGAATATGCTGGCTGCGGCGATCGACGCAGGTGCAAACGTTTATATTAGCGGTGAAATTTCTGAACCGACCGTGCATTTGGCGAGAGAGGCTGGAGTTTGCTATTTGGCTTGCGGTCATCACGCCAGCGAGCGCTATGGTGTTCAAGCCTTAGGGCAGATGATCGCGCGGGAATTTGGCATTCAACATCAGTTTGTTGACATTGCTAACCCAGTTTAATTGCAAAAATGCCACCAAGATTGGTGGCATTTTTTTGAGGACTCAATTCTGTAAATTATTTTTTTAATGCATCACGAATTTCGCGCAACAACATCACATCTTCAGGTGTTGGTGGCGGCGCTGCAGGTGCTGATGCGGCATCAGCTGCATCTTTCTTTTTCATTAGATTTACCAAGCGCACCATTTGGAAAATAATAAACGCCAAGATAATGAAATTTAAAGATATCGTTAAGAAATTACCATAAGCGAGTACCGCACCTGCTTTTTTTGCCTCAGCTAAAGTTAGATCTGCCGCTTGACCATTTAATGGTAAGTAGTAATTAGCGAAATCTAAGCCGCCAAAAATTTTTCCCACAACTGGCATTACGATGTCGCCAACTAATGAATCGACAATCTTGCCGAACGCGGCACCAATAATAACGCCAACAGCTAAGTCAATCACATTACCTTGTGCCGCAAAGCTCTTAAACTCTTGCATCATGCCCATAAAAATTCCCCTAACTAGTTTTAGATTTATCTAAGTGAAATGTGAAGTATTTGCTCTAAGAATATGGCAAAACAGCAATATGATAATCCGCAAAAGCGTTTTCGACTTGAATAATATTGTCAATTCTTGTGAATCGCGCATCGTTTTGTTGTAATTCTCCGTTGATGCCGCCACGGTTCGCTTATTTTTTCATAGAAAATTTGTAGCATGTGGGTCATTTAGGTGCAAAAACAAGCTAAATCGGTCTGTAAAGCATCTTTTTCTTTAATTCACCTTCCGGCTCCTTTATAATTTAAGGTTGTAAGAAGTGGGGTTGTGCTTCGTCAAGTTTGATTTTTGATAGATTGGGGTTTGTATGAGTATCGAAAAGCAGGTCGATCCAAGTCGTCGCGGCTTACTCGTTGCTACCTGTGTTGCAGGTGGGGCAGTGGGTGTCAGTACGGCGGTGTCACTAGTGAGTACTTTTCAGCCATCCGAGCGCGCAAAAGCGGCGGGTGCACCGGTTGAAGTGGATATCTCCACATTAAAACCAGGTGAAATGACGACAACAGAATGGCGTGGTAAGCCAGTGTGGATTTTAAAGCGCACGCCAGAGATGATGGAAAGTCTCAAAAAAACAGAGGCAAAAGTCGCAGATCCAAATTCTGAAAAGCCTTATACGATGGATATGCCAGCGTATTGCGACAAACAAACACGTTCTCGTAAAGAACATAGTGATATTTTGGTGACAGTTGGTATTTGCTCCCATTTAGGTTGCTCACCAATCTCCAAATTCACGCCAGGCGCACAGCCATCGTTGCCAGATGATTGGGATGGTGGATTTATCTGCCCATGCCACGGTTCTACATTTGATTTGGCTGGTCGCGTTTATAAAAACAAACCTGCACCGCAAAATCTAGACGTGCCACCGCATATGTTTTTATCAGATACCAAAATCATCATCGGTAAAGATGAGAAAGGCGAGGCTTAATCATGGCATTTGTTGAGAAAAAACTTCCTGACGATGCGCCTATCGCAGCGAAAGCATTAAATTGGGTTGACTCTCGTTTTCCACTGACAAAATTGTGGAATGATCAATGGGGTCAATACTACGCGCCAAAAAACTTTAACTTCTGGTACATCTTCGGCTCCTTAGCGATGCTGGTTTTGGTTATTCAGATTGTGACTGGTATTTTCTTGGTGATGCATTACAAACCAGATGCGAATTTAGCCTTTGCTTCTGTTGAGTACATCATGCGTGAAGTTCCATCAGGTTGGTTAGTGCGATACATGCACTCCACCGGTGCTTCTGCGTTCTTCATCATTGTGTATTTGCACATGACTCGCGCTTTATTGTACGGTTCATACCGCAAGCCACGTGAATTGATTTGGTTGTTTGGTTTCGCTATTTTCTTGTGCTTGATGGCCGAAGCTTTCTTCGGTTACCTCTTACCTTGGGGACAAATGTCTTACTGGGGTGCACAGGTTATCGTGAACTTGTTTGGTGCGATTCCTTTCATCGGCCCAGATTTGTCATTGTGGATTCGTGGTGATTACGTTGTTTCTGATGCGACATTAAATCGCTTCTTCGCCTTCCACGTTATCGCTATTCCATTGGTATTGTTGGGCTTGGTAGTAGCGCATTTGATCGCTTTGCATGAAGTCGGTTCTAATAATCCAGACGGAATTGAAATCAAAGAGAATTTAGATGCAGATGGTCATCCAGTTGATGGCGTGCCTTCTCATCCTTACTACACTTTCCATGATATTTTTGGCGTGACTGTGTTCTTGACGATCTTTACAGCAGTTGTGTTCTTTGCTCCAGAAATGGGTGGCTATTTCTTGGAATACAATAACTTTATTCCGGCTGACTCATTAAAAACGCCTCCACATATTGCACCAACATGGTATTTCACACCGTTTTACTCCATCTTGCGCGCAACTACTTCTGAGTTCTTGTATGTGATTCAAGTTGGTGTTGCTGCGTATGTTGCGTTGATTTGGTTGAAGTCTTCTTTGGGCTTTATGACTAAGGCAGCAATTGCAGTGATCGCATTGTTGGCAATTATCGGCATGATGCCTTTCGGCTTGGATGCAAAATTCTGGGGCGTTGTATTGTTTGGCGGTTCTGTTGTGATCTTGGCGTTCTTGCCTTGGTTGGACGTATCTCCAGTGAAGTCGATTCGTTATCGTCCTGATTGGCATAAATATGTGTACATCGTATTTGGTATCGCATTTATCGTGTTGGGTTACCTCGGTGTACAAGCGCCATCCCCAATGGGCGAGCGTGTGTCACAAGTTTGCGCGCTGATCTACTTTGGTTTCTTCTTGTTGATGCCTTGGTGGAGCGGTATGGGTACATTTAAGACTGTGCCAAAACGCGTAACTTTTGCTGCGCATTGATCAGATTAAGCGAGGAAAAATTAGCATGAAATTACTTAAAAAACTGATCTTAAGCTTGGCATTTGCTCCAGCCTTAGCGCTGGCTAGCGGTGGAAGCTTCCCATTGGATCGCGCTCCAGAACGTACGAACGACTTATCTGCATTGCAAAATGGTGCGAAGTTGTTTGTGAACTACTGCTTGAATTGCCACTCTGCTGTATCCATGCGTTACAACCGTTTGCGTGACATTGGTTTGTCTGATGATCAAATCAAAAGCAATTTATTATTCACCGGAGAAAAAATTGGTGAATTGATGAAAACAAGCTTGAGCGCAAAAGATGCGAAAGAATGGTTCGGCGCTGTTCCACCAGATTTGTCAGTTATCGCTCGCGCTAAAGCATCTGGCGCAGGTACTGGCGCAGACTGGTTGTACACCTATTTGCGTACTTACTACAAAGACGAAAGTCGTCCAACTGGTTGGAATAATATGTTGTTCCCAAATGTTGGTATGCCACATGCATTGTGGGAGTTGCAAGGTGTACGCGGTGCTAAATTCGAAGAAGTTAAAGATGCACATGATCCATCCAAGATGGAACATAAGTTTGTTGGCTTCGAGACTTTAACGCCAGGAAAAATGACTGCAGTCGAGTACGACAATGCTGTCGGTGACTTGGTTGCTTACTTGCAGTGGATGGGTGAACCAGCACAAAATGATCGTAAGCGTTTAGGCGTTTGGGTTGTTTTGTTTATGGCCTTGCTCGCAACATTGGCATGGCGTTTGAATGCCTCTTACTGGAAAGAAGTGAAGTAAATTAGTCGTCCGCTGAGAGATTCAGCGGATGTGTCATCCCAGGGTGAGGTCCGCTTTTTGCGCCTCGCCCTAATCGTTTTTAAGGAACTATAAAAATGATGGTTCTCTACTCAGGTACAACCTGCCCATTTTCTCAACGTTGCCGTTTAGTCCTGTTTGAAAAAGGCATGGATTTTGAAATCCGTGACGTTGATTTGTTCAACAAACCAGAAGATATCTCAACCATGAATCCTTACGGCCAAGTGCCGATCTTGGTAGAGCGTGAATTGGTATTGTACGAATCGAATATCATTAATGAGTATATCGATGAGCGTTTTCCTCACCCACAATTGATGCCTGCTGATCCATTGCAACGCGCTCGTGCACGTTTGATGCTGTTTAATTTTGAAAAAGAATTATTCGTGCATGTGCATACTTTGGAAAATGAGAAAAACAATGCCTCTTCTAAAGTGTTGGACAAAGCGCGCGCAGAGATTCGTGATCGCTTGACACAGTTGGCGCCGTTGTTTGTTAAGAACAAATACATGTTGGGTGAAGAGTTCTCCATGTTAGACGTTGCGGTTGCACCGTTGTTGTGGCGTCTTGATCACTATGGCATCGACTTATCTAAAACAGCGGCACCATTGTTGAAATATGCAGAACGCATTTTCTCGCGTCCTGCTTACATTGAAGCTTTGACACCGTCTGAAAAAGTAATGCGTCGTTAATGAATTAGGCGACTAAGTGAGGCAAGCCCCCACTTAGTCGTTTTTTCATGATTCTCAAGAAGGTATTTCAAGTCCATGTCAGAAATTTCTACAAAGCCTTATTTGTTACGTGCTATTTACGAGTGGTGCACGGATAACGGGTTTACACCGTATTTGTCAGTAAAAGTGAGTGGCGCGGTACAAGTTCCGATGGAATTTGTGCGTAAAGGTGAAATTGTTTTGAATATCGCTTTTTCTGCTACCAGCGGTTTAAAAATGGATAATGACGCCATTAGCTTTAAAGCTAGATTTGGTGGCGTGTCGCGAGATATTTATATTCCTGTGCGTAATGTGCAGGCAATTTTCTCGAGCGAGAATGGGCAAGGGATGGTTTTTGATGCAGTTGAAGATGAATTGATGCCAGAACCACCAGCGACAGAATCAAGCCGACCAACAATTGGTTTGGCATCGGTGAATACTAGGGAAGAAAAGCCCATAATCGAAGTGGAAAAGGCTGAAGAAATAAAAGAATCAAAAGAAACACAAAAAAAATCAGAAAAACCTTCCCTAAAAGTCATAAAGTAGTCTATAATTTTGTTCTTCAAGATTCGTTGCAAAACAAAAGTGATGCAATAAAGATTGAAACGATTTCCGCCGGCTTAGCTCACTTGGTAGAGCAGTTGACTTGTAATCATCAGGTAGCCAGTTCGATTCCGGCAGCCGGCACCAGTAGTACTAAGGGCTCACAGAAATGTGAGCCCTTTTTTATTGTGCATTTTCACTGCATAATCGATTCGACTCAGCATTGTTTCGGTATTTCTTCCTTACATAGTTGATTCTAGATTTTAGAATTTCGCATCTTCATCAAGATTCGTCCCCTTTCCAGCTCGCCTCAGCAAAGTTGTTTTGTTGGGTGCTTTCGCAGAGTTGTGCTACAAGGAAATACTGCTTTATGCCATAATGGTTTTCAGATTGACCTTTCTTGTTTCAGCCTTATTTTTATTGGCTGAATTGATTCTATATGCGACTGTTGCCAACCAAATTTTGGAAGTCTTGCTGCTCGGGCGCGCTATATTTGCTTGCACATAGCGTCGCTGCTTCTACTATTGATATCAAGGCCTATACAGAAGAATGGCCGCCGTATAATTTTTTGAATGGTAAGCAAGTAACTGGAATTTCCACAGATATCTTACGTGCTGCCTGCAGTAACGCGCATCTTCAGTGTGAATTTCAACTTGTGCCGTGGACGCGAGCCTATAAGACGGTACAAGAAACAAAAAATACGATTATTTATACGATTGCACGTATTCCAACGCGTGAAACACAATTTGTGTGGATAGGCCCACTTTTGCCCCGAACTACATGGATATACGCGCGCGCTGAAGTCGCCGATAAGATTCACCATATGAAAGACTTGGAGAAATTTAAAGTAGGAGTGATTCGCGCCGAAGCTTCCTTTACCGATTTAACGGAGGCTGGTGTCCCATCTTCTGCGATACGTATCTTTAATTCAAACACAGATGAAATGCGTATGTTAAAAGTGGGGCAGATTGATGTTGTCGTTAATACAGAAATTGGTATGGCGGTTAACCAACAGCAATTTGATATTGGTGCTGATAAGTTGGTAAAGCTGATGAAGCTTTCTGATGGTGGCTCCTTGTATTTTGGAATGAATATCAACTCAGATCCGATTTTGATTGAGAAACTACAAAACGCGGTTGAGAAGTTGCGTCGCGAAGGCAAGATTCAATTGATTGTGCAGCAGTACACCAAAGCAAATTGAGTCATGCTTGTGCTAGCTCTTGCTGATATCACGTGTGTCTGTAGTCTCTTAAATCATAAGTCCCTATGTTTTATACCCTAGCCGTTTTGCTGTTGTTCCAATGCGTGGGAGAACTCATCGCCTTGGGATTGGCGCTGAGTATTCCAGGCTCGGTGATCGGTATGGTACTGTTGTTCTTTGCTTTACTTGCGTCACCGCGTTTGATGGAAAAAGTGGAGGAATCTAGTCACCATATCCTCAAGCATATGTCGCTGTTTTTTATTCCAGCAGGCGTTGGCATTATGGTTTCTGCGGCGGGTGTTATGCAGCATTGGCTGGCCGTTGTGATTGCCATCATCTCCAGCACTTTATTGACCTTAGCTATCACTGCTATCAGTATGCGTTGCTTGATGAATTCGACGCCGCCAGTCACAGATGAAGTGATGGCAGATAAACCATCAACGCCATCCAGTTTGGATCAATGATATGCGTTCGGCTTTCGATCTCATGGCGGTTTGGCATTATCTAGCGCATTCTCCAATACTCGCTATTTGTCTAACGGTATCTGCCTATTTGTTGGCTACATGGATATCTTCCAAGTTCAATTTCTCGCCACTCGCTAACCCTGTCGTGATGGCAGTCGCGATGATTATTCTCGTATTAAGCACTGCCGGCATTTCATATGAAACTTATTTCGCTTCAGCGCAAGTGATTCATTTGATGCTTGGGCCAGTGACTGTCGCGTTGGCTATCCCGCTGGCACGTCAATTACCAAAATTACGGCGTCGATTTTTGCCCTTAACGATAGGTTTATTGTGCGGATCGATCACTGCAATCATTTCCGCGGTTTTTATTATTATTTGGATGGGCGGGTCGAAAGAGTTGGCATTGTCAATCGGCCCAAAATCGGCGACGACGCCGATCGCGATGAGTATCGCCGACAAGATTGGTGGCATTCCCTCCGTTGCTGCTGCCATCGTCATTTTGACAGGCGCATTTGGCGCATTAGTCGCACGGTATTTGTTCAATTGGATGCGAATTAGCTCACCAGAGATTCGTGGCTTTGCATTGGGTTTAGCCGCGCACGGAATTGGTACTGCACGTGCTTTTCAGGTGAGCCGAGAAATTGGCACTTTCGCTGGTTTGGGAATGGGATTGAATGGTGTTTTGACTGCCTTACTGGCACCGACCTTGGTGCCAGTGATTGTGAACTATTTTTTCAAATAGCATCAATCTCGACATACTTAGGAGATCTTTGATAGATCTCGTTCTGTATTTGCCTTCGTTCTATTTTAAGCTGTAAGTAGCACGGGCGTAAAACCCGCTTCACGAATCGCCACCTCAAGCGTTGCGTCTGATTGTGTGGAATTAATCGTAACCAAGTGTGCGGCGAGATCTACCGTGATGCTGGCTTGCGCATCGACTTCTTGAATCGCTTTGCTGATGCTCGCTTCACAATGCTTGCATGTCATATCTTTTACTTGAAATCGTGGCATGAAAATTCTCCTAAAAAGCTTTTGAATGGAATGATTGTAGTGGTTCTGACTGCGCTTTGCTTGCGCTCCATCATGAAGCCTCAATTTTTTCTTGACCTTACCATAATGGGAAGCTATATCCTGATCATGTGTCAGAATCTGCTGTTCTGCTATTCGATGATCAGCAGCTTCAGGATGATCACTTAAGCGGTGGTTTAATCAGAAAGAAATTGTATGGGAAATAAAATCAGTTTGCAGATTGAAGGAATGACCTGCTCGTCTTGCGTACGAAGGGTTGAAAAAGCTTTGCTCGCTACTGAAGAAGTGGCAGAGGCCACGGTAAATCTGGCAACGGAAAAAGCCAGCATCGCGCTAAAGTCGGGCGCTAGCTTACAGCATGTGCTCGCTAGTGTTGAAAAAGCTGGCTATCACGTACCTACTAAAACTTGGACATTGCAGGTAGCAGAGATGACTTGCGCTTCATGTGTTGGTCGGGTTGAGAAGGCATTCCTAGCGGTGCCGGGCGTGCTCAATGCCAGCGTGAATTTGGCGACTGAAAAAGCGCAAATCACCACGCTTGCAGAGGTGGAATTGCTAAGCCTATTGGCTGCCGCAAAAAAAGCGGGTTACCCAGCGCAGTTGGTCGATGATCAACAGGCCAGGTTGTCCCAGCAGCAAGCCGGACTGAGTCAAGCTTGGTTGGTAGTTATCGCGATGGCTTTGAGTTTGCCGTTGATGGCTCCTATGCTTTTGGCGATTATTGGAATTCAATGGACGATTCCAGCTTGGGTGCAATTAGCACTCGCAACACCTGTGCAGTTTTGGCTTGGCGCGCGATTTTATAAAGCAGGATGGAAGGCGCTTATCGCTGGTAGCGGCAACATGGATTTGCTTGTGGCAATCGGCACCAGCTCGGCCTATGGCTTATCCGTGTATTTAATGTTTTGGCAGACAGATCACGTCTCGCATGGCATGCAACACTTGTATTTTGAATCGTCTGCGGTGGTCATTAGTTTGGTATTGCTTGGTAAGTGGATGGAAGCGAAAGCCAAACATCAAACATTAGAAGCCTTGCGTGCATTGGAATCTTTGCGCGCCACGACAGCCTTAGTTCGTCGCGATGGACTTGAGGTAGAAGTGCCTGTATCGGAAGTGCGGGTTGGTGATATGGTGGTGATTCGTCCTGGCGATCGTGTACCTGTTGATGGTGAGATTATGGAAGGAATTAGCCATCTCGATGAATCACTGTTGACGGGAGAAAGTCTGCCCGTTAGCAAGCATGTTGGTGATGCTGTGATCGGTGGTTCAGTGAATGCAGATGGTCTTTTATTAGTGATTGCGCGCGGTGTTGGTGGTGCTACGATGCTTTCGCAAATCATTAAGTTGGTTGAAGATGCGCAAGCTGTGAAGGCACCGATACAGGCTTTGGTCGATCGAATCAGTGCGGTTTTTGTACCTATTGTATTGGGTATTTCCTTGCTTACTTTATTGTTGTGGGCTTGGATAACGGGAGATTGGCAGGCTGCTTTATTGAATGCAGTTGCGGTGCAGGTGATTGCATGCCCATGTGCTTTGGGCTTGGCAACCCCGACGGCAATTATGGTTGGTACTGGTGTCGCTGCTAAATTTGGGATTCTGATTAAAGATGCTCAGGCTTTAGAAATCACGCATAGTTTAAACGCAATCGCATTTGATAAAACGGGCACCTTGACCGAAGGTAAGCCACATTTGACTGCCGCGCTTAGTCATACCCACAGCGAACAACAGTTATTGGAATGGGCTACAGCAGTGCAGCAATACAGTGATCATCCACTTGCGCATGCGGTCTTGCAAAGAGCGCAGCAACTTGGTTTGAATCTGCACGCAGTAGCGGATGCGAAGGCATTGCCAGGTCGAGGAGTGCAAGCGCAATTGAATGAGTTGACACTGTATTTAGGCAATCTGCGGTGGATGCAAGAATTGGGTGTCGATGTTGATAGATACGAATTAGTGGCGCAAGAACAGCAGCAATTGGGACGCACCGTGTCATATCTGGCTATCTCGTCGAATGGAGGTTTGCAGTTGGTTGGTGTCTTGAGCTTTGGTGATCAAGTGGAGGAGAGTGCAGCCCATGCTGTGAGACGTTTGCATGCATTGGGTGTGCAATCGATTATGTTGAGCGGTGATAACTATGGCAGTGCAAATGCGGTTGCTGCGGTCGTTGGTATTAATGATGTTCGAGCGGAAGTTCTGCCAGCGGATAAAGCGAATATCGTGCGTGATCTACAGCGATCTGGATTGCGTGTCGGTATGGTCGGGGATGGGATTAATGATGCACCCGCATTAGCGGCCGCAGATGTGGGAATTGCGATGTCGACTGGTACCGATGTCGCGATGCATACGGCTGGAATTACCTTAATGCGCGGTGACCCCTTGTTGCTCGCTGATGCAATTTCAATCTCGCAAAGAACCTATCGCAAAATTCGTCAAAATCTTGGCTGGGCATTTATTTACAATATTGTTGGCATACCTTTAGCTGCCTTTGGTTTTCTGAATCCTATGTTGGCTGGAGCGGCGATGGCGCTTTCTAGTGTTAGTGTTGTGTCGAATGCGCTACTACTACGTAACTGGAAACCGACGCGTACGCAGGAAGAAAAATAATGGCGATGATGAATATTGGTCAGGTAGCAAAAGCTTCTGGCGTGAGCGCAAAAATGATTCGATATTATGAGAGTGTAGGTTTGATACCTACCGCTGATCGTACTGAGGCGGGCTATCGGCAGTATTCGGAAAATGATTTACATACACTAGGATTTATTCGGCGCGCTCGGGATTTGGGATTTTCTCTAGAGCGTATTCAAACCTTGATTGGCCTATGGCAAGATCACGGTCGGCAGAGTGCGGAAGTGAAAAAGCTAGCTGGATCTTACATCGCTGAACTTGATGAACAAATTGCGAAGATGATGTTGATACGCCAGCAATTGGCGCATCTGGCGCAGGCTTGCCATGGTGACACCCGTCCTGATTGTCCTATTCTTGACCAGTTATCCGATCAGATTGGCAAGGATCAAACGGATTGTAAGAATGCGCGTACTTAGTAACTAAGTTAGCCACTGAGTTAGCCACCAAAATAGGAACATCTTGGTATTTTAGTGACTAACTAATTTCAGTCGAATTAGGCTTTAGGATTAATTCTAACCAAGGTTGATTTGCCGAATAAACTCTCGATTAAATCGACTGCCAAGATCGCCGTTTGATTACGTAAATCTAAAGCAGGATTGAGTTCGACTACATCTAAAGAGCCAAGCAAACCAGTATCAGCAATCATTTCCATGCACAGTTGGGCTTCGCGATATGTTGGGCCGCCAAGCACCGCGGTTCCAACACCGGGCGCAATATCTGGATCGAGACAGTCGAGATCAAAACTCACATGGATATGTGTGTTTTCATCAACCCCTTCTAAGGCTTTTAACATCACAGCGCGCATCCCATGTTCATCGATATAGCGCATATCAAACACGGGAATGCCCATGTCGTGAATAAATTGACGCTCGCCATCATCGACGCTACGGATGCCTATTTGACGAATCTCATCAGCTTGCATCGCTGGTGTGTAACCACCATAAGCAATTAATTGCTCAGGTCCATGACCCATTAGGCATGCAACGGGCATGCCGTGGATATTACCGGTTGGACTAATTGTTGATAAGTTGCTGTCCGCATGCGCATCAAACCACAATACACGCAATTTTTTACCATGCTCTTTACAATGTTTTGCCACCGCACTGATAGAACCAATCGCTAAGCAGTGATCGCCGCCTAGCATCATCGGCATGTGACCAGCTTGCAAAGCATTGCTTACCTCGTCATAAACTGCTTGGTTCCAATCGATTGCTTCATTCAAATGGCGCAAGCCATTCACCGGCGCTTGCCAAGGATTGGCGGGTCCATGCAGATTGCCATGATCGATCACGTTTAAGTCTCTGGCTTCTAATGCTTGCACTAAGCCTGCAACACGAAGGGCATCAGGCCCCATGCCTGCACCTTTTACACTCGCGCCTACATCCGTAGGTGCGCCTATGAGTGAGATGGTTTTCATTATTGAGCATTCACTTTCAAAAGAGCTAATTGGAGTATGTGGTGCAGTTTGTGCGCTAGCAGTTTGCACACAAGCACATCATGTTCGTCGTCGCCAAACACGATTCATTGATGGCGTTGATTAGGCTGAATTATAGAGCGAAATAGAAAATTTTTGATTTCGTAATTGTTGTATATAATCGTTTGATGAGAAATTAAATTCCTGATGTGCCACTAAATCGTAATTTAATTCCTCTTTTGTCATTCGAAGTGGAATTTTTGAACTTATTGAGGCCTACATGGATAACTACGATTTAAGTATATTGCGCCACTTGCAGGAAGATGGTCGTATTAGTAATTTGCAGTTGGCTGAAAAGATTCACTTATCGCCGCCGCAGACTTTGCGCCGTGTGCGTGCTTTAGAGGAGAGTAAAGTGATTCGCGCTTACACCGCTCAAGTCGCACCAGAGGCGATTGGTCTTGGCGTGATGGCTTTCGTGAGTTTATCGCTAGATCGTGAGCAATACCGTAATGTGCGAGAAATTGAAGGCAATTTGCGCGCTTTTCCCGACATTATCGAATGTCATACGATTTCGGGCGACTTCGATTATTTATTAAAAGTAGTTGCCAGTGATTTGAAGAGTTTGTCGCAGTTTTTGACAGATAAATTGATGCAGGTTCAGGGTGTTGGCAACTTACGCTCGATGATCTGCATGGAAGAGATTAAGCCAGTTAGTGCCTTACCGATTCGCTAGAGTTATTGATACTTCGATGGCGGTTGCTGTAATTCTGCGACTTCTGCAACGAATTACAAATAAATTCTGACGTAGACGATTGCCAGCGGGTAAAATGCCAATTTTGTACGAAACTCCGGCAATGCTTGGTCGCTCATTGGTAATGACCAATTAAAATTTGCGGTGGTTTTTTTAAAAACTCCTTGATAGGTGAATCCTCATGTTAAAGAAAAATATTCTGGCTGCGGCCTTTGTTTTAGGTAGTGCATTAGTCAGTGCTCATGCAGCAGCACAGGTTTCATATTTTGGTGGTTCTGTTGGTCGCGCAAAGTGGAATTTTGACTGCGCTGGCTCAACAAGTTGCCACACTGCGGCTGCTAGCTGGAAGTTGTATGGCGGCTATGAGTTTTCACCAAATTTTGGTGTGGAAGGTAGCTATATTTACTTAAACGAAGTGGGTGCTAGTGATTCTGCTTTGAAAGCGACTTTCAATGGTCGTGGTGCTGATTTGGCAGCAATTGTTAAGACCACACCAATGAATAATTTTGTTGGTTTTGCTAAGTTGGGCGTAGCGTTTATGAAAGGTGAAATTGTGGCGAGTACGCGTGATTTCGCTGCATCGGAAACACATTACTCGGGTCAGCCTTTGATCTCATTAGGCGCTTTGTATTACGTCGATAAAAAAGTGGCGATTCGTGCTGAAGTTGATCACCGTCGCGTAAAAGTTGCTGGCTTTACCCAGACAACTTCTGGTGTGACTAACTTCTCTATCGGTGTGCAATCAGAGTTCTAATCTCTGATTTCACAGGCGCTCAGAATAGATAGCTTTCGTGATGTACGAATCGTACAGTGCAGTTGAAGAGAGCAGCTAAAGAGAATCGCTAGAAGCAAAAAAGCAGCCTAAGCAGGCTGCTTTTTTTTGCGCAGATTAATTCAAAATGAACCTAGAATTGATATAAGTGGTAAGACTATTTTCGTAATTTGGATTGACCAAAATCATATTTTTGGTGAACCAAAAATAAATCTGGTAAGACCAATTGTTGTTTTTTGGACGCTAGATCGATAAATATTTTACCGCCGATAAGTCTATAAAAAGTAAAAATAAGTCTATTTATTTATAGAAATAAAAAATATTTTGGAAGAATTTGCGTGTAATTTAACTGGATTTAAATGATTTTTGCGATAAAAATGCCAATAGGGAAAATTTAAAAAATTCTTTCAATGGATGCATTTTAATTAAATTTACTATTTTTACATCGTTAAAAGTTCTCGCGTTGGGCTGATAAATACTTTTAGAATCGAATCAAAGTTAAAAAAGTCGAAATGTATTGGTTTTTTTGTTGCCGTGTTGGTGCGTCTGATCAGCGCCCAATGAATCAGAGGAAAACAAGAAGCCAGATATTTTTTAACTTCTAGCTTTATAAAAACTATTCGAGACCAAAAGGACAAACATCATGCGTAACAGAAACTTTAGAAAAGAATTCGGACGACTCGCCATGACTGCTTCCGTCATGGCAATGGCAATTAGTGGTGCGTATGCGCAAGATAGCAAGCCAAAAACCGAAGAGCAGCCAACCTTGGTTGTCATCACTGGCTTACGCGCATCATTGGAAAGTGCCTTAAATAAGAAGCGCGATGATAATGGCATCGTCGATGTGGTGAAGTCGGAAGATATGGGTAAGTTTCCGGATACAAACTTGGCCGAGTCTTTGCAGCGTATTCCAGGTGTCGTGATCGATCGTGATGCGGGTGAAGGACGTAGCGTCACGGTGCGTGGTTTGGGACAAGATTTTACACGTGTGCGTATCAATGGTATCGAAGGTTTGGCGACAACTGGCGGTACCGATAGTTCAGGTGGTGCAAACCGCTCGCGTGGATTTGACTTCAATGTCTTTCCATCGGAATTATTTAATTCCTTAACTGTTCGTAAAAGTGCATCTGCTGATGTTGATGAAGGTTCTTTGGGCGCGACCGTAGATTTGCAAACCATGCGTCCATTTGATTTGCGTGGCTTCAATGCAAGTGTTATGGCGAAGGGGCGCTACAATGATTTGTCACAGAAAACCGATCCGCGTGTTGGATTCTTAGTGTCGAATACGTTTGCGAATAATACTTTCGGCGCTTTATTGTCCGGTGCGTTTTCTAAGCGCCGAGTTTTTGAAGAAGGTTTCAGTACAGTGCGTTGGGACAATGGCCCATCCTCTGGTGGTTGGTGCGCACCGATGGGTGTAACTCCAGCAAATCCAGCAACTTCCACAGCGACGACTTGCGGACCAGCGGCGCAAGGCGTGTCACGTTTACCTGGCACAGCAGAAAATATTGCCGCCTATAATTTGGCGAGTTCAGCGAATAATTTTGTGCCACGTTTACCGCGCTATGGTCGTTTAACGCATGACCAAGATCGTCTTGGTTTAACCGCTTCTTTGCAATACAAACCACAACGCGGTACGGTATTTTCATTCGATATGCTGTATTCAAAACTCGAAGCAACACGTCAAGAAGATTTCTTGGAGGCGATTTCATTTAGCCGCTCTGCCAGTCAAGGTGGTAAGCCACAAACCAGCGTGGTTAAAACGGAATACGCGCCAAATGGCTCACTATTGTATGGCATGTATAACGGTGTAGATGTGCGTGCAGAATCGCGCTTCGATGAGTTATCCACCACATTCACACAGCCTACACTCACTTTGGATCATCAATTCAGTGACACTTTCCGTATGAATGCACGGATTGGTCGCGCTACTTCCAAGTTCGCGAATCCTGTGCAAACCACCACCACTTTAGATGCAATTAATGTCAACGGTTACGCCTTGGATTTTCGCGGTGATGATCGTGCGCCAGTGATTACGTATCCATTCGATGTCACCTCGGCAACTGGACCAATGACTTTGGCTACCGTGCCACAAGTGACATCTGGCACACAAGCTGGAACCGTACCAAACACAACCACGAGCGAAATTCGTATTCGTCCACAAGGTGCGAATAACCGTAATGATGTTGTGCATGTCGATTTCTCATGGGATGCGATTGAAGATAAATTGACTTTGCGTGCCGGCGCAGATGTGAAGAAATATAATTTTGATTCTTATGAGTCGCGTCGTGTGAATCAAAACGACACGATTTTTGCGCCGAATGCGGGAACAAATATCGCTAGTTTAACGACCCAATTAACGGGCTTTGGTCGTGGTCAAAATTTGCCAGCGGGCACTCCAACTTCGTGGTTGATTCCTGACTTGAACGCAATTGCGAAAGCATACGATATTTATTGTAATTGTTTGAAGAGTGGACCTGCGGGGGGCCCCGGTGATTTCACTTTGTCTTCGATTACGAACGGTAATGCGCGAGGTAATAATCGTGCTGTCGAAGAAAATGACAAGAGCGTTTTCTTGATGGGTGATTTTAATAATACCGTAGCTGGATATCGTATACGTGGTAACTTCGGTGCGCGCTATGTGCAAACTGAGCAAATCGCTACTGGCTATCAAGCTGCGGGTGGTGGTACGCCAGTTACCGTACGTAACACCTACAATGATTTCTTACCATCTGCGAACATCGCGATTAATGTGAGCCGTGATTTTATCGCGCGTTTTGCTGCCGCCAAAGTCATGGCACGTCCACAGTTGGGTAACTTAAATCCAGGCGGCACGATTTCGACTACTGGTACTTTATCGGTGACGAGCGGCAATCCATTATTGCAGCCATTCCGTGCTGATACTTTCGATTCTAATTTTGAGTGGTATTTCGGTAAAAACGCTTTCTTAGGTTTGGGTTTATTCCAAAAGAATATCAATACCTATATTCAAAGTATTCGTACTAACGTCGCTTATAAAGATACGGGTTTGCCAATGTCTTTATTGCCTGCGAACTTTACTGGAGAAGAAGTATTCCAAGTCACCGCACCGATTAATACCAAGGGCGGTAAGTTGAGTGGTTTTGAGTTGAATTATCAGCAGCCATTTACCTTCTTGCCAGCTTGGGGTAAAAACTTTGGTACTTTGTTGAACTACACCTATGTGAAATCGAAGATTGAATATGTGGTTTCACCAACCAGTAGCGCAACTATTACCGATGATTTGTTGAATCTCTCTCCTAAATCTTGGAATGCCACTTTGTACTACGATGATGGTTCATTCAGTGCCCGCGTCTCTGCTTCCAAACGTTCTTCGTTTGTGACTCGTGTTCCAGGTCAAAATAATAATGACGTCGAAGGTAAAAATAGCACAGTCAACGTTGATCTCTCGGTCACATACAAGATCAACAATCAATGGGAAATCAGCTTTGAAGGTTCTAACTTGACCAATCAAGCAAATGATCAATTCATTAGCCGCTTGCGCGATAGCGTCGTGGTGAACAATGTGACAGGCCGTGAATATTTACTTGGTGTTCGTTATAAATTCTAAAATTTCATCCTCCCCAGGACGAAAGCGATGTTCGTTTGATTGATCATCGTGTGCAGTAGACGATAGCGCAACTTAACAAGACTCCCCCGTTAAGTTGCGCTATTTTTTTTGGTAAGAAAAGCGGTGATGCTAGTTGTTTGCAGTATCACTGAGAACCGATGGAATGCGAATGATGATGCGTGAAATGACTGGCAATTTTTTTAATCGACAAGGACTTGGTTTACGGCTTGATCGTTTTATTTCTCTGGCGCTACTCGCCATCCTCATTAATCTGTTCATTGTCGTCAGCGGTAAGGCAAGTGATATCGATGCTCTGCATAAAAACTACGCGCATCCGAATGATATTGCTTGGTTAGATGAAGTAAAAGGAGGGCAAGGCGGCAAGATTATTCGTGTGACGAACTTACGAAAAGAAGGTATAGGTTCCTTACGTGCAGCGCTAGAAACCAAGGGAGCTAGAACCATCGTCTTCGAAGTTGCCGGTGTGATCGATTTAGAGCGCAGTGTATTGCAAGTCAACGAAGGTTTCGTGACGATTGCTGGGCAAACCGCGCCCTCACCAGGCATTACACTGATTCGCGGTGGCATCAATATTCGTGCCTCGCATGTGATTATTCAGCATCTTCGTATCCGCACTGGTGCAGACGGGCAGACCAAAGCAAGTGGCTGGGAAGTTGATGGTCTGAATATCTCCGCCGCGCACCATGTGATTATCGATCACTGTAGTATGAGTTGGGCCATCGATGAAAATATGTCGGTATCTGGTCCTCGTTTTAAAGGGAATACGCCAGAGGAATGGCGCAATGCAACCAGTCATCACATTTTGTTTTCAAATAATCTTGCAGCAGAAGGTTTGGCAGAATCGACACATGCAAAGGGCGAACATTCAAAAGGAAGTTTAGTTCATGACAATGTGACGAATGTGATTTTTTATCGCAATATTTGGGCACATAACGTAGAACGTAATCCTCTGTTAAAAGGCGGCGCCAGCGCGACCGTTGCAAATAATTTGATTTATAACCCAAGGTCAAAAGCGATTCATTACAACTTGATGGCATTGGAATGGGGCGATCATCCATATCAAACGGGAAAGTTGAATGTGGTCGCGAATGTGTTGCGAGGTGGAATGTCAACCAAGAAAGCTTTACCATTGATGATGTTGGGTGGGGATGGTGATCTCGCTTACTTTGCGAAAGATAATATCGCGGTCGATCAGTTTGGTAATCAACTCCCGCTATTCGGGCGTTATGGTGAGACGCGAGCCCAGCTACTTTTACAATCAACGCCTATCGACTGGCCGCAAGGACTTAAGGTGCTCGATGCAAGAATGGTCGAGTCAGAATTGCTACGTTATGCAGGTGCCCGTCCTTGGGATAGAGATAAGGATGATACGCGCGTGATTTACTACATCGCAGAGGGGCGCGGCACTATCATCAATGATGAGCGTGAGGTCAGTGCTTATCCTCAGCAGAAAGAGACCCAATTACGCTTTTCTGAACAGGATTGGGATACACAAAACTGGACGCCCAAATCGAACGCTAAATGAGTCGATTCGATCTTTCTATCGTACGTTCAAGTAAAGTTAAATCTCAATGAATGAAATGACTCCATTGGCGTGGGGGATATGCGCCTTCGCCATCTTAATTACAGGCATTTCTAAATCCGCATTTGGTGGCGCACTTGGTGGTGTTGGGGTGCCCATGATGGCGATGTTTATGGCACCGAGATTGGTGGTTGCAGTGCTCTTGCCGATCTTATGTGTGATGGATGCGTTTGGCGTGAAAGCTTATTGGAAGCGATGGTCGCTGGCAGAATTAAAATTGATCTTGCCAGCGGGATTAGTCGGCGTTTTGCTTGGCGCATTGATGATGGGATTACTATCAGATCGCTATGTTAAAGGCATGATAGGAATCATTGCGATTAGTTTTATGTTGGACAGAATTTTTCAGTTACGCCAGAGGCTACATTGGCATGATTTGCCTGGGAAAAATTTCGCACGTCTTTGCGCCATCATCTCCGGTGTGACTAGCACGGTTGCTCATGCTGGTGGCCCACCGATTCTGGTGTATTTGATGGCGAGAAACTTGGCAAAGCAAACTTTCGTCGCCACCACCGCGGTATTTTTCACAGTGCTCAATGCGGGTAAATTATTACCCTATGCCGCAATGGGATTTTTCACGCTAGATAGTTGGAAGATTGCTGCAAGTTTGGCGATTTTTGCACCCATGGGGGTGTGGCTGGGTTTGTATGTATTGAAGATTATTCCAGAGCGTTATTTCTATTCGCTGGCTACTAGCTTATTGGGTATTTCAGGACTCAAGTTACTCTACGATGCGTTTCAATTATGAGACAAATTTTGCGAGTCATTGTTTGAGCAATGACTCGCATGATTTAGATCTAAATTAGTTTCAATTTAGCGCCAATCCAACTTAGGTCGAGATCGTTTCTGAATAAGATTTGCCATTGATTGTGATGTTACGCAATTGCAGATTCTGCACATGATGTAAGAACCACGGTGCTTTGTCATTACGCACGGTACCAAAATCGCAATTGCTGATGCTGACATTTTGTATCGGTAAGATCGCTTGCTTGGTTTTGCCGTTGTAGCTAGAGCTAACGGGTCCTAGCAAAACAAATGCTTGATAACTCGAGTAATTTCCTCCACCGATATTGACCGTGCCAACTTTAATATCAGAGACGTGGATGTCAGATATTACAGGTGGGCGTATACGCACGCTGTCATCCGCTGGCGCGTAATCACAATCAATGGTGATAACCGCGCCCGCTGTTGACGGAACCGACTGCGGTGCAATCAATGAATTTGGCAAAGGTTTATAAAACGCAGGCATGGTTTTGACGCCATTCGGAATACTCACATCGCGTACATAGAAGTGACGTAGAAAACCGCCGCGATTCATATTGGTCTTCATTCGAATTGCTGTATTTAAAGGATCATGATCCCAATTCATATTGCGGAAATCCAAATGTTGCGCATAGATATACTCGATACCTGCCGCCATCTCACTACCTAAAGTGACTGCACCGTGACCACTATTCATTACGCAGTGTTGCACGACAATGTTACGCGTTGGACCAAATTGCGTGTCGCGGTTTTTGCCAGATTTGATCGCGATACAATCATCACCGGTATTAAAGGTGCAGTTTTCGATCAAAACAGTATCGCAAGATTCGGGATCAAAACCATCACTGTTGGGTCCCATGCTATCCATATTAACTTTGTTGATGTGTACTTTGCGGCACTTAACAGGATGATGCAGCCAGAACGGTGCGGCTTGTATTTTATAGCCTTGTAATAGCACGTTATGACAGCCGATCAATTCAATCATGCTCGGACGTAAATAATGTCCAATACCAAATATTCTGCGCGCGGTTGGAATGCCGAGTTCGGACAATACCGGTAGAAAGCGTGAATCAGTGCGCCATTTATCGCCTATGCCTTGTACTAATTTTTTAGCATCTTCGCTTAAGTTTGGCGCAAGTTGATCTAGATTTTCCGGGTTATTTGCATTCACATTCACTTCTGAAAATTGGATCGGCTTTTTGGGATTTTTGCGACCTTTCCAATCCCACCAATTGCCGGAACCATCTTCAAAAGGCGTACCGCCTTGACCATCGAAAATACTGCTCCAATCTTCCCCTGTAACCGCAATATTTTTTTCGTTGTAGGCATAAATCATCGGCGAGTAATTGAGACAATCATTGCCTTGCCAACGAGATATCACGAGCTTGCCGTTTTTGCCGCAATCGATGTCGCCGTACTTTGCGTAGTCAGCGGGATTGGCACTAAAAAAGATGTGTGCATTCGCAGCGAGATGTAAATGAACATTTGAGCGCAAACGTATGGGGCCTGCGCAGTACCAATTCCCTGCAGGGATCACAACGCGCCCACCACCGGCTTTATTGCAGGCGATGATCGCTTGGTTAATCGCTTGATAGCAATCGGCTGAGCCTTTCTGAGGTGTTGGAATAATGCCCTCGATTGCACCTTCGGTATCTGAAGCAACTTGGCCATTGATATTTTGTAGTTCACACGTCTTTGCGCCAAATTGTGTAATCAGAAAATCGCGTTTGGCAAATTTAATCGGTTTAGTAAACTGCGCGATAATTTGTTCTGCATGTTTCCACGGATCGTGTTTTGCAGGATTACTCGTCGCTTGGCTCAGCGTAGGAAACGTCGATAAGCCAAATAGGCTAGCAGCGCTAGAGTAGCGCAGTAACGAGCGCCGCTGTTGGTTGATTGTTTGGTGAGTTGACATGATGTGCTCGATAATTTGGGTCGAAAATTGATGTTCGTGTTTAGATGATCAAATTGAAATATGGTCAGTATTAAGGCGTTTGATTGCTGATCGAACTTAAGCTTACTTTGACCGGATCACGATAGCGCGCCGCCATTTTGTTTATGTAATCCAACCAAGCTCCTTGTGTTTTCACATCACCCCAGCGTTCCCAAATCGCACCTGCGTAGTAAGTCATTTTTTGACCGCTGGTGACAGGTTTCAAAATTAAATGATTGAGACTGTCTTCGCTATAAGCATCCGCACCTGGAAGAATAATTGCGGTGCCAATCGCACCGTTGCTCGATTGTTCTATCCATTGTGATAAAGAAGATGATGCTTGATCTTTTTCGACTTGAATCTTGGCTTGTTGACCTTTGTCGGACGGTGTTTTATTAAGGCCAACGGCTGCAATAAGTTGAGGATTGGTAGTCGATGCATTGAATTGGAAGGTACTCTCAATTTTGTCGAGATAATGACCCGCATCTATTGTGAAGCGTTTGGTTTCAGTGACGGCAACGCCAGCCGCATCCCAGCTTTGGTAACTTAGTTCAAAGATGGTGCGGATTGGACCATTCGCGAGTATTTTCCACTGCGCATAATTGATGCTGGTATGTAGTTGTTTGCCGTCCCAAATGCCAGTGCCACCGCATCCGCGAGAGCGACCGACGTTATACATATCCAGACCTTCGCCTTCGTCTTTATGATAATGATCGTGTCCTTTGTTATACCAGCGATCTACGATAGGATAGGGCACGCGTTTAAACCAAATATCGATACCGCTGGTGACTAATACTTCCTTGGTCACGCCAGGAGGTGCGGGCGCTGCTAATGCAGGGCCATAGGTGCGGTGCGCAATTTTATCGGTTTCCCAAGCAAAGTCATCGAGCCGCTCTGGTATCTGTCTTGCGAAGGTTTTTGTCTCAAACACGGGCGCGACAGTATCGATTTTTTCTATCGTAAAGCTTGCTTGTTTTTCACCTGCCGCAAAGTGATGTTGGAAGATCAGTTCACCATAAGCGATACCAATTCCCTGCGGGTCTTTGGCTTGTGGCGCAATATTGGTGACCTGATGTGGCAATACTTTGCCGTGTTGATCTTTGATTGCGATTTTCTGTATCAACGCACCTGGCAAATATTGATTCACTTGCGCCCATGGAATCGTAATAGTTTCTGAAGGACGCGCATCAGCTAGCTGATGAGTTACCGTTACTTTGAATTTATCTTGAGCTAGACCGATTGCTGGCATCAGACACAATGCCAGTGCAGTTGCTCTAAGCTTGAATTGTGCATGACGCTTACCCGATGAATGTGTCTTGTGGTGGCTAAATGTAAGCATGTCTCGTTCCTATCACTGAATTGTTTAGGTTTAGGCCGTGTTGGTATCGTTTCGATTCTGCGCTTGCTGTTTGTATTAGTGATGCTCGCGATAATCGGTTTTTGCAGCACCCGTCGGCACGTAGTGATAAGTTCTGACCTTGTGTTCAATGTTAAATGCTGGATTCTTTAACATTTGTATGACTTCGGCTCCAGCCATCAACATCGGTCCATAGCCATGCAAAGCTTCGACGCTGGTCGGACGATTGTAGTAGTACGCGTGATCGCTAGCGAAGGTGGTACCAACGCAGATTCCTTCAATCTCGCCTTTGTCGGTGATCCGTGTTGATAAACCTATCCAACCAGCTTGCGCGATAGAGCCCCAAGTACTTGGACTAATCCAGCCTTGATTGACCGCATGCGCAATCGCATACACAAACATTGCGCTCGCTGACGTTTCGAGATAGGAATCATTGCGGTCTAACATTTGATGCCATAAACCTTTGCCGGATTGAAGCTCGGCAATTCCCTTCAAGCTGGCACGCAATTGATTCAGTACTTTAGGATAACCAGGATGATTTTTCGGTAGTACGTCGAGCAGATCTGACATCGCCAATACCGCCCAACCATTCGCACGCGCCCAGTAGAAGCGTGGTGCATCGGGATTGTTCTCATTCCAACCATGTGTGTATAAACCGCGTTGCGCATTAAACATATATGCGGACATTTGCAGCACATTGTTTACCGCATCGTCGAAGTAGGCATTGTCGCCGGTGAGTCGGCCTAATTCGGCAAGTGCCGGAATGCTCATGTACATATCATCTGCCCATAAGGAAACCGCCTGTGGACGTTTGCGCGCGAGTGTGCCATCTGCTAAACGGAACTGCTGTTTTGATACCCAGTTGCCGCAGATGTCGATCATGTGTTTTAAATCTGGCCCAACGTTGGCCAAGCGTGCGCGAATAAGCGCAGCACACATCGAGCCACTATCGTCTAACGAACGCGGGTCTAGAAAACGAGAAAAACTATTTGCGCGTTCCAAATGGAATTGCGCTTCTTGCGCCTTGAAATAAGGCATGGTGTCAGCGAAGAAGCGGAAGTGACGCTCGGTCATATTGGTGAAGTTTTTGTCATCCGTTGCGGCGCGCGCTTTCAATAAGCCAGAATGCACCACGCCCATCTCATACACCATGATGCCGTAATCGCCTTTGCTCGGTTCAAAGATCGCGTCTTTAATTGGCTTCTTAAAATCGCTAATCGGCGCGCCAGTCGATTTATTAATAACTCGCGTTGGCGTAGTTGATTCGAGATAGTTGCGAATTTTATGTAAGGAATCGGTAATTTCTTTAATCACCGGTTTTTTATACGGGATCGGATAAGTTCCTTCACCCTTGTCTGCCAAATTAGGATTATCTGTATTTCTATATTGCTTATCGGCTAATGCAATATCGCTCAACAAGCACGAGCAAAGTAAGGAGCAGAGCAAGGTAGTCTGAAGTTTCATAGCGGTCTCTTTATGATTTTGAGTTGATCGTGATCGAATACTTTAATTGCAATAGCTTAAATTTGGTCAGACCATTTTAATGTGGTAAGACCAAATATGCAATGTGGACTAGCCGAATGTCGTATTTTTATTAGAAAATGATGATAACTAAGGATGTGACTTTATTACATTCACATGCTTACACATCAAGTTTGTGGAACGTTTAGCGAGACGAGTTATCTTATTTATGTCAATTCACATCAACACGGGTAGACATGAAATTATATAAAGCTACATAAGCAAACGACCAGCCGCTAGCTGGTCGTTTGTTGGGCGAAATTTAAGAAGAATACGCGAAAATTTATCCGCGTGAAAAAGTCCGGCTGACTCGATCAAGATGGGCGCGCATCGCCTGTTTTGCGCCATTGGCATCATGCGCTGCGATCGCTTCTAAGATCGCACGATGATCAAGCAGTGTTTGTTTGCGTAACTCTTCGGTTTGAAAATGTTCTTTTAACTTGTGCCACAAGCTACCGCGTTGATTCCATAAATATTCGATCACCCCAACTAAAGCACTATTGCCGGTCGCACGTGCAATCGCCAGATGGAAGTTGCGATCTGCCATTTCATTTTCGTTGCGATTGTCGTGATGACGTTCCATCTCTAACACCGCTTTGAGGATGGCATCAATTGCAGAATCGGTCGCATTCTTTGCCGCGATGGCGGCAACTTCAGATTCAATTAAGCGACGTGCAGACAACACTTCAAACGGACCTGGACCACCTTCTGGCACATCCTTATCCGCTTTCGCTTGTTCACTGACATAGACACCTGAGCCACCACGCACTTCAACAATTCCACCTAGTTCTAAGGCAATTAAGGCTTCTCGTAGTGAGGCACGACTGACATTAAGCTTGCTAGCTAAATCGCGTTCAGATGGAAGACGCTCTCCGGCTGCGATATTTTCGTCCTTGATCAGTTGTTGGATGCGGTTAGAGACAACGCGATATAAGCGTGGTTCTGGCGCGATATTTTCTAATGCAGCAGCAACTTTTTTCATTGAGTGTCGATATGGTGAAGAGCGTGAAGAAAAGCGTGAAAAGTGAAGTCAAGCAGACAAGGTTTATTCTAAATTGGTCTGTCCAATGCCGCAAGCGGTGAATGTATTGATTGCATTGTATAAACCTGAGAGGCTGTTGTTATTGCACATGCTAACAAGTTCTAAGGTAAAAGATAAATTTAATTAATAAACGCAACTTCTAGTGTCGTGGAATCAATATAATCAGCTCGTCAAATTGATTAGCTTTTTTTGCTTTATCTAGACGAATGCATCGATAGCTCAAACCTAAATACAGAGAACTGAGAATTAAGTGTGATGTCTAAAGACGTGTAAGTCTGACGCAACGAATAATGCTATATAACTCTTCTTTTTCTCGAAATATGCGATCTTTACTTTTTTTTGCACCGATTCCGGCTTTGTTGATGAGTATCGTCTTGATGCAGTTTGTCGGTGTTAGCAGGTTTGTGTGGATACAACAAGTCGTAGTTAGTGTGTTCGCTCTGGGTCTTGCCTACGCAATGTCAAGACGAAACTTTGTTGCGGTGTCGACGAAATGGCAGATCTATCTAATTCTATTTTTGGGTCTGCTACTTTTTTTACCACCAGTACTCGGATCAAGTCCCGATCCGCAACGGTGGTTAGTGCTGGGAGGCTTTCGTCTCTACATTGCTGCTTGCGTCTTACCCTTACTCGTTTTACTTCTAGAAAATCTGATTCATCAAAGAAATACGCAAGCTCAAATTTGGATATTTTTCTATCCGGTCATTGCTGCGGCTTTGGCTTGGCAACCTGATGCGTCGCAAAGTTTGGCTGTCGCATTGATTGGACTTATATCGATTATGCGCACGGATAATAGGACGGTGATAAAACTGACATGCATCATTACCTTGTTAGCGGCAAGTATTTTGTCGTCTGCGCAGCCCGATCCTTTACAACCCGTGTCGTATGTAGAAGGCGTGATTCAGTTAGGCGCGACTATGCATTTGAGTATTGCTGCAATATTGTTGTTGGTGCTGGCAATTGTCCCCATCTCTTTAATTTGGATTGGACGACGACATCAACACACCACATTCTATCTGCCTGCCTTGTACTATCTTGTGATCGATATTTGTGCATTTTTACAACTTACCCCTATGCCGTTATTGGGTTTTGGTGCAGGACCGATACTTGGTTATGCTTTGATGGCGTATGCATGTAGTAGACAAATTCAACAACGGTGAATCTATTGATTCTCGCTTGGCGCTGACAGGCTTAGTTTTGGCAACGAATATAGGTAGCGGCGTCCATTATTTAGTTCTAACTATTTTGTTTTCAATAAGGCTTGTTGTATCAGCGTCAGATTGCGTGACGAAGTCTTCATAAAAATCCTCTGTTCAAAATGAATCGTGCACAATGGAAACTCGATGCCGATGATTAACTTATGGAGATGCACTTGAAACCAACTAAGCAACTTATTCGATCAAGCTTGAAATTCAATTTGCGATCAATCGGAGTCGCCGTGGCGATGATGGGGGCGTTTGCACAATCTGCATACGCGGCGGATAGTGAACTCAAAACGGCAATTGCAAAAAATTATCAATCGCAGTTGAAGCCCTTATTTGAGTACTTCCACCAAAATCCTGAGCTTTCGTTTATGGAAACCAATACTGCGGCACGTCTGGCAAAGGAATTGCGTGCCGCTGGTTTTGAAGTGACTGAGGGTGTTGGTAAGACCGGCGTGGTTGCCATATTAAAAAATGGCGCGGGACCATTGGTGATGTTACGTGCAGATATGGATGGTTTGCCTTTAGAAGAAAAATCGGGTTTGCCGTATGCGTCGAAAGTACAGCAAAAAGATCCAGATGGAAAAATGCAGCATGTGATGCACGCTTGTGGTCATGATGTGCATATCACCAGTTTAGTTGGGACCGCAGTACAAATGGCTGCACGTAAGCAACAGTGGTCAGGCACTTTGATGTTGATTGGCCAGCCAGCCGAAGAGCGGGTTGGTGGTGCAGCGGCGATGATGAAAGATCAAATTTGGAAACGTTTTGGGCAACCCAAATATGCTTTAGCGTTCCATGTTGATTCTGGCTCAGAAGCTGGCAAGATCGTCGCCGAAGAAGGCTCGCCATATTCTGGTGTCGATACAGTGGAGATCACCGTACACGGTATTGGTACACATGGCGCCTATCCCCATTTGGGTAAAGATCCGGTTGTCATCGGTTCGCAAATTGTTTTAGCGCTACAGACCATTGTCACGCGCGAAGTGGCGCCGCGTGAACCAGCAGTGATCACTGTTGGCTCCTTCCATTCGGGTACGAAGTCCAACATTATTTCAGACCAAGCGAAGTTGCAATTAAGTGTGCGCAGCGAAAGCAAAGAAACTCGAGCATTATTATTGGCTGCAATTAAACGCGTCGCCCTTAATACCGCGCGCGCGGCAGGTTTACCTGAAAATTTGTTACCCGAAGTGGTCGAAGTCGATACGCCAACACCTCCGACCTTGAACGACATTCCACTGACCCAGCATTTGAAAAAAGTCTGGACAGAGAAGCTAGGCAAAGACGCCTTCGCAACACCGAAAATGCGTGACGGCATGGGTGCGGAAGACTTTCCTTTCTTCGTGAGTGAACCGTACATCCCTAGCGTGTATTTTTCAATCGGTGGCACCCCAAAAGAAGATTTTGAAAGAGAAAGCAAAGGCGGCCCAGCCGTGCCAGGTCATCACAGTCCTTTGTTTAAAATCACACCTGAACCAGCAGTACGGGCAGGGGTTGAGGCGAGTGTGATTGCTTTGTTGGATTTGTTGAAGAAGTAGTCTCTGCTTGTTGAATGCAGAAACCGCTCGAACAGACTCGTCGAGCGGTTTT